>ERZ808054.301-NODE-301-length-54638-cov-7.605744_pt1 | contig 54638 bp, 60 predicted proteins | sample MGYA00380201_ERZ808054 | MGnify/ENA primary metagenome ERZ808054 (study PRJEB31490, sample SAMN06133419) | mouse gut metagenome | isolation source: Z5_2 | host: mice | place: China: Chengdu | collected 2015-05 ... | reverse complement strand
GTAGGGGAATGACCTTCTCCACTACTCGCGCGCCGGGCACCCGTCAGCTTCTGCTGACATGCTTCCTTGGGGTGCCCGTGTGCATAAAAAAACACCTGCCGCCCAATCCAGACGGCAGATGCCAATCATATTAAAGATCCAAACCCTTGATTACTGAAGCCAGTGTATCCGCCGATTGTCTGAGCTTCGCCTGCTCCTCCTCATTCAAGGCAATCGGAACTCTCGTCTGCACTCCATTTTCGCCCAATACAGCCGGCATACTCAGTGCCATACCCTCGATACCATACTCTCCATGAATCATTCTTGAAATTGGAAGAATCGAGCGCTCATCACGGATAATTGACTCACAAATTCGTTTGACAGTCATAGCGATGCCATAGTAGGTTGCCCGCTTTTTGGAAATAATCTCATAGGCACAGTTCTTAACCTCCTCTGCAATGCGTTCCATGGACTCCTCATGCTGAAAATGTCCTCTCAGTTCACAGAAATCATTCAGCGGCACGCCTGATACATTGGCACTGCTCCACGCAGCAATCTCACTATCCCCATGCTCGCCGATGATAAACGCATGTACGCTCTTGCTGTCCACATTCAGGTGCTCGCCAAGCTTATATTTGAGTCTAGCGCTGTCAAGCACTGTACCAGAACCAATGACTCTGTCCTCCGGCAGATTGCTGAGCTTACATGCCACATACGTAAGAATGTCTACCGGGTTAGAGACAATCAGCAAGATTCCTTGATAATTTCTGCTTGCAATCTGAGGAATAATACTTTTAAAAATTCCTACATTCTTATGCACCAGATCCAGCCTTGTCTCATCTGGCTTCTGATTTGCGCCTGCCGTGATAATGACAATCGCCGCATCCACAATATCATCATAACCGCCTGCATAAATGTCCACATGACCGATAAATGGAATACCATGTGCAATATCCAGCGCTTCCCCCTCTGCGCGGTCATGGTCTGCATCAATCAGTACCATCTCCGAGAACAATCCACTCTGCATCAGACAGAATGCGATTGAGGAACCTACAAACCCGCATCCCACTATCGCTACTTTTCTGTTGTTGATCACTACATCTTTCATACCTATAAATCCTCCTTCTCCTTACTATATCCAATACTGCTCATTCTAATTATCCACAGTATAGTATACCTTTCATTTTTACAAATATGCGAATTTTCATGCTTCTACTGAAAACCCGTTGGATGTCATATGTGCGACCTGACTCCCCAGCTCATCAGAGACACTTATCTCATAATAGCAGGTCTTTCTTCCCTCCCTGACCTTCACCGCCTCTGCGATCAGCGTTTCTCCTTTTGCCCTGCCAAGAAAACTAATCGACGCAGAGAGCGATACCCTCGCCTCTTTATTCCAGTTCGATGCCACCGCAAAAGCAAAATCTGCCAGCGTAAATATAGCACCGCCCATCACAGCCCCCAGCGCATTCCGATGCGTGTCGTTCAGCTGCATAGAGCATCTCGCATACCCCTCATCCACTGCCTCGATCACCGCCCCGTTTACCGTGGCAAAGCGGTCATGTACAAACCGCTGCCGCACCTCGTCCAACGTCGTCACCGTGCTGTCAATTTTCCTATCCTTTGTTTCCTGCATTGTTTCCTCCCTCTAAAGTGCCGCATCAACAATCCCATTGTCTGTTTTCAGTATAGCTTCCTATATGAAAAAGCACCACATCAATTCTAATATACGAATCTAATGTACGAAAAGCATGGTTCAAGGCACAACCATGCTTTTATCGTATTGTATTCTTTATTTTACTACCATTCCCAATGTTCCCATGATGTATTCGATCTCTCTGTCCACCATCCCCGCTGTCACGCCCATCGCACATGCGGAAACCTTCAAGCCCTCCATTGTAAACAGAATATTGCGCGCCGCCTCCGCCGCATCCTCACAGACCATCCACTCTTGTTCCACACCGTCTGTAATCATCTGTGTCAGTACTGCCGCATCCTCGTCAAACCGTTTTTTCATGGGATTGTTTTTGGCTGAAAGATTGGTCTCAAACAGATACTCATAGGTGGCTGCTGTGAGATTTTCTTTTTTCTTCAAAATAATCTTCTTCTGTTCATCAAGATATAAGAGCAGCTTTTCCCCAGGAGAAACGCCCTTTGACATGACTGTCTCGATGACAGCCGCCCCTCTCGCATGTTCCTCCTCCAGCACTGCCTCAAAAAGCTCTCTTGTGCTGGCAAAGTACAGATACAGCCCTCCGCGGCTGATCTCGCACATTTCGACAATATCCTTCATTGTGACCGCACGATACCCATTTCTGCCAAAAACACTTCTCGCCTTCTCTACAATATACTTTCTTTTCTGTACTGTCCTGTCTCCCATGCACTCAGCTCCTCGCTCTTTTGTACTAAAGATCGTACTCCCTAATACTCTAACGGCTTTCTAATCTCCATCAGTTCTTTTAATTTCAGTAACAATGCCAGATACACACCATTCTGAACACCCTCTGACCACACTGCGCCCTTCATATCCCCACGAATCACATACTTGGATAGAATATCACCCAGCACAGTGATTTCCTGCAAGGCGCAGGCGCTGATCACACGCAATTCGTCTGCTGCGGTCTTAATACGGTATCTCGAATAGGTATACACATAATTTCTATTTATAAAGTCTGTTTTCTTTGCTTCCTTGATAAAGCTGAGCAGCGTCGAGTCATAGACCGGAACTGTCATAGAGCTTTGTTCAATTCCCTCACCCTTATAAATCCCAGATGTAATTGTACCGCTCTTTTCCTGTAGCCATGACAGATATCGCATCAATCGCGCCACATCATCCTTATAACAAATGATAATCTCATCTCTCGAAAGCTTCAAGCCCTCCTGCATAGTCGTTCCTCCTTTGTGCGCCGCTTTGTTGTATAGGTATATTTTAACATAAAACTTAAAAATGTACACGATTTTATACTATTTTCATAAAATATTTCTTGCTTATTGGATTCTTTTCTGGTTACTATAAGGATATCTGTTTTGAATTGGGAGAATCATTATGAGAATTGAAACCTTTACGAAGTTTTTACTGCGTTTTATATTAAAACCACTGTCTTTTGTCCCTGCATTGCTGATGATGTACATCATCTTCTCTTTTTCCTCGCAGGATGGAACCACCAGCTCAAATCTGAGCTATCGTGTCACCCACAAGGCAGTATCCATGGCTGACAATGCACTCGATCTGGAACTGACGGACAAGCAGATTGCACGCTGTATCCGAAAAATTCATTATTATGTGCGCAAACTCGCGCACTTCTCAGAATATTTCCTGCTCGCGGTCTCTATTGCAGTGCCCTTATATGTGTATGGCGTCCGCGGCTTGTGGCTCGTGCTCACCGCAGGAATCCTCTGTGTCGGCTATGCCACCCTCGACGAGTTCCACCAGTACTTTGTCCGGGGACGGGGATGCTCTGCGCGCGATGTGCTGATTGATAGCTGCGGCTCCTTGATTGGTATATTATTTGTCAGAATTTTTGGATATATCGGTAGAAAAACGATTTTTGAGCCACTATGCCGGCGGTAACATGTCTATAAAATATTTGGATAATATATTACTAGTATTTCGCAATATAGTTATAGAAAAAAGGCTTGTTTCGTTGTATAGTTATACTATGTTTAGCAGAGATGTTAGACTTGCTAATTAGCAATTCCGGAAGAATTCCCCTTTTACACAGACAGGAAGCCTGAGCAATCAGGCTTCCATGTTTTTGTGTCATTTTTATTTACATGCTATACGACACAATGCTTTATCCAGTTCTTGCACAGTGCCATCCACTGTTCACACTGCGGTTCAATCTCATTGCCGCCGAGCGCCGCTGTTTCTTTTGTGGCGAGAGAATACCCATGACCTCCATGTGGAAAGACATGGTACTCAAAGTTGACTCCTGCCTGTTTGAGTGCACTTGCAAACATCAGTGAATTTTCAAGCGGAACGATATCATCCTCAAACGTATGCCACATAAACACTGGCGGCATCTTGTCGGTCACTTGGTTTTCCAAGCTCAATTCCTGCTCTAGCACTTCGTCTGCCTTTGTGCCCATCAAATTCACAAAGCTGCCCCTGTGCGCAAACGGCCCTGATGTGATGACAGGGTACGCAAGAATTATACCATTTGGCTGATAACACGCCTTTGACATCTGCATCTTTTGCTCCAGCCAGTCCTTGTCCCAGAAGCAGCCCAGACTCGCTGCGAGATGTGCGCCTGCCGAAAACCCTGCGATCAGAATCTTGTCCTTGTCGATCGCACACTGATCTGCGTGCTCCCTGATATAAGCCACAGACCACGCCAACTCCTTCAGCTCCTGCGGATATTCCACGCCGTGCTTGGAAATATCGTACCAGAGCACCGCCGCATGGCATCCTGCTGTCAGGAAATGGAGCGCGATCGGCTCTCCTTCCCTGACAGATACATGTTCATAGCCGCCGCCCGGACAGATCAAAACCAATGGGCGTTTCCGCTCACCATACGTATCTGGATAATCTTCCTGTATATAAAGTGACAGGCTCGCCTGTACTGTCCCGTCAACTGTCACCTGAATGTTCTCATATTTCATGACGATACCATACCCTTTCTGAAACTCATTTTGTCAAAATCCACCTACTGAAATACCACTGGTCTGCCTGTCTGTGCTATGGCAATATATGTTTTTCCCTCATTGAGCTGTATCTCATTTCCCAAGTCATCATAATATACTGTCGGTGTATAGTCTCCTGTTTTCTGCCATGTGACATGAATACATTTTCCCTTTGTAAAGTAGTATCCGTCCTCGGTGTTATCAATATTCTGGAAATACAGATATCCCTTGTCGTCGAGCCTGCACCACTTGGTGTTCTGCACGATCACATTTGCAAATTTGAGCTGCTCGCCATTTAAACCATCTGTCTGTGCTTTTCCGTGAATTGTCTTATAGTACATGCCGTCCACAGGATTGTAAGTGAAGGCACTCTTTGTGTATGGAAATACCTGCGAGAGATCGATCACATTTGCCGCGGGTGCCGCTGCGCCGTACTGTTCCAAAGTATTCACGCCGTCCGCAAAGGTAAAATGCTTTACATTGTAGAGTCCCTGTCTGATATTTAACGAGTATCCAAGCTCCGCACAGGCATTGATAACCCCAGATGCACTTGTGTATGCATTGTGTGGCGCCTTCTTGTCAGAAGTTCTAAAAAACGCGCTGGACCCAGGTGCACCACCGCCAACACCATACTGATTGGTTCCTGAGATATTATTGATATCCGGCGCTGTGATGCGGTCTTTCATATAAAAAACACCGCCAAAATGAACAAGAATTGGGTCCCACTCTGTCGCCTCCGGCAGATAATATGCCCTACAGCTTCTGACATTGCCGATCTTGGCAAGCCCTGTCCAATTGCTGATCACTGCCATCTGGCGAGAGATTTCCCCCTCCTCCATGATCTCATACAAGACATCTGCACTGCTGATTCCATAGGAAGGCTGCGCAACCTTGTCCGTCGGCATCATGACAGCAATCGGCCTGAGAACGGACTGCTCTGCGGGGATCCATTCGTTTGTGTAGACGCTCCTGACATACCCGGAAAGCGCCTCATCCGCCCGAACCTCCGACACTGCGGGTCCGCCTGCGGGCATCACTGCAAGCACTGCCGCCGCAAGCACGATGGCCGCAAGCCTTTTTGCCGCTTTCATACTTTTTCTCATCTTTTGATTGATTCCTTTTTGATTTGCTACTTTTTGATTAATCATTTTCCCTCTCCTACTTTCTATGTGCGCTCATCTATTCCGCCTGTTCATATGCGATCTTTTCTCTTTTGCTTTGATATAAATCCACAACTCTCTGTACGCGCTGCCGGACTACATTCTCCTGAAAAGGTTTCTGGATATAGTCCACAACATCATACTCATGTGCTTTTTGGATATTGTTATCATCCACATTGGAGCTTATGAGTATTACCGGCACTGTGTCAAGCGCTGTCGCTTTCATGTATTCCAATACTGCAAATCCATCACATACAGGCATCACGATATCAAGCAGCACGACCGCCACCGCATCGCGCTCTTCCTCTAGGAGCTCGATTGCCATCCTGCCATCGGGACATTCTGCAATCGTATAGTCCTCCTCAAAAATACTCTTTAAAACATACCTGTTGACAGCCTTATCTTCCACAATTAACATTTTCGGTTTTTGAATCATCAAGTTCTTTTTCTTTTTCATCTGCAAATCACATCCCTCAAATGTCGATCAAATTTTTGTATTCACTTTTCTGTTTACTGCTTTTCTAAGCTTTGATTTCAATCTCTGTAACGCGTTGTCTGTAGACTTTTCATCCCTTGACAACACACGCGCAATCTGGGAATAACTCATACCTGTCATGTACAGGTCCAACACCTGCTTCTCAAAGCTGCTCAGCTCCTTATCAATCATCGCCTCGATATCTGCCACATTCTCCCTGTCGATGATAAGCTGTTCAGGGTTTGTCTCGACCGCCGATGCAATCGTGCTGAGCAGCTCCATGCTGCCCCCATCACTCTCCGCCTCCGTCATATCGGCATACAGAGAGATATATGTATTGAGCGGCGCATGTTTTTCCCTGCGGGATGCCTGCACTGCCTTATACATCTGCCGTGAGATGCACAGATCGGCAAAGGTATAAAAGCTGGCATCTCTCCCCGCATCATAATCCCGCACTGCCTTAAACAGCCCGATCATGCCTTCCTGTATCAGATCATCATTGTCAGCGCCGAGGATATACATGGATTTCGCCTTTTTCCGAACCAGGTTCTTGTACTTATTCATAATATAATCCGTTATCTGCGCCTCTCCATCTCTCAGCCTGTCGATCAGCTCTTCATCTGGAATCGCCGCATATATATCTGGCATCGCTTGTCCTGCCCTCCTGCTTCTACAGCATCCGCTGTCTGACAATCTCATACGCAAGCACGCCCGCCGCAACGGAAGCATTTAAGGAGTCAATATCTCCCTTCATTGGAATAGACGCCACAAAATCACACTTTTCGCGAACAAGACGTCCCACACCGTTGCCTTCATTCCCAATGACAAGACCAATCGGTCCTTTGAGGTCTAGCTGGTACATCATCGTCCCATCCATATCTGCACAGACAAACCACAGTCCCTCCTTTTTGAGCGTCTCCATGGTCTGTGCGAGGTTCGTAACTCTGGCGACCGGCGTGTAATTCAATGCGCCTGCCGATGCTCTAGCAACCGCAGCAGTCAGTCCCGCCGCCCGATTCTTGGGAATGATAACCCCATGTGCGCCCGCCAGATTCGCTGTTCTGATGATTGCGCCCAGATTGTGCGGGTCCTCGATATTGTCCAGCAAAAATACAAACGGCGCTTCGTTTCTGCTGCGGGCAGCCGCGAGGATCTCGTCCACCTCCGCGTAGGTGTACGCTGCCGTATACGCAACTACACCCTGATGCTTTCCCGTCTCACTGAGCTGGTCCAACCGTTCCTTTGTGACAAACCGAACCATCGTGTCACGCTTTTTTGCCTCTCTCTTGATTGTCTGTATCGGTCCATCCTGTGCGCCATCCAGTATAAAAAGCTTGTCAATTACCTTTCCTGCGCGAAATGCCTCTATCACTGCATTTCTTCCTTCTATGATTGATTCCTCGTACCTCATATGAATCTCATTACCTTTCTCACAGCTCCACCTGTGCCGCCTCAATCGCCTGCCTGACTATGTGCATCATCCGCTCCATGTCATCCTTTAGGTACAGATAACCGCAGAGCGCCTCAAACCCTGTCGCCTTGCGGTAATCCGAGAGGCTGGCATTCTTGGCTGTGGAGTGGAGCTTCGTGTTTTTCCCACGCCTGTAGATGTCCTGCTCCTCCTCCGAGAGTGCCTCATACACCGCATCAATCAGCTTTGCCTGCGTCTGTGCACAGACGATCTTGGTCGTATGTCTGTGAAGTGTATTCGCCGCGCGCTGCCCCTTCTCCACGATCAGTGTGCGTATAATCATCTCAAAGACCACATCGCCGACATACGCCAGCGTGAGGGGTGAATAGCTTCTAAGATCCACTTTCCCGCCGCCGAACACGCTGTGTATCTGTGAAAGCATGCTCATTTCGTTCAAGCCTTTTTCCATTTCACTCCCTCGCGCGTGTCCTCTAGGACAATCCCTTTCTCCAACAGTTCATTTCGGATGGCATCCGCCTTTGCAAAATCCTTCTCCTTTTTGGCAGCAGCTCTCTCGTCAATCTTGGCAAGCACATACTGCTCTAACACCGCATCCACACGATTGTCCGCCTCTCTGGCAGCATGTGCCGTCGTGAGATTCAGTGAAAGAACCTCGTCAAAGCTCTCCGCCAGCGCATACTTCGTCGCATCTGTCATATCGTCCTTGAGCATATCATACAGTACAGTGACTGCCATCGACGAATTGAGGTCATCGCGAAGTGCCGCCTCAAATTTTGCCCTGTATGACGCAAAGCTTTCCCTGTTTATCTCACCTGTCCTGTCCAATGTACCAATCCGTTTAACCAGCTTGTCATAGGCAGCGCTCATATTGTCGAGCACCTCATACGAAAATTCCAGCGGCTTGCGGTAGTGGGACTGTAGGCAGAAAAAGCGGTACACAATAGGATCATAACCCTTTGACTCAAGCAGGGACACCGTGAGAAAATCCCCTTTGGACTTGCTCATTTTGCCCGATTTATCATTCAAATGATGCACATGAAACCAGTAATTGCACCACTTGTGTCCCAGATATGCCTCGCTCTGCGCGATCTCATTGGTGTGATGCGGGAAAATATTATCTACACCGCCACAGTGGATATCCATCGCTTCTCCCAGATGCTTCATGCTGATGCAGGAGCACTCAATATGCCATCCTGGATACCCTACGCCCCACGGACTCTCCCACTTCAATTCCTGATCATCAAATTTGGACTTGGTAAACCACAGCACAAAGTCGCTTTTGTTTCTCTTGTTGGCGTCCTCATCCACATCATCGCGCACACCGACTAACAGTTCCTTCTCACTCTGACTGGAAAAGACATAATACTCCTCAAGTTTTGAGGTATCGAAATAGATATTTCCGCCGCTTTCATACGCGTATTCTTTCTGTATCAGTGTCTCGATCATATGGATAAACTCGGCAATACAGTTGGTGGCAGGCTCCACCACATCGGGCGTCTTGATATTGAGCTTTGCACAGTCCTCAAAAAAAGCGTCGGTATAAAATTTTGCAATCTCCATCACGGTCTTATGCTCCCGCTTCGCCCCTTTGAGCATCTTATCTTCCCCGGTGTCTGCATCGCTCGACAGATGCCCGACATCGGTAATATTCATGACGCGCTTGACATCATATCCCACATATCGGAGCGTCTTTTCGAGCAGATCTTCCATGATATAGCTTCTCAGATTTCCGATATGTGCATAGTGGTACACGGTAGGTCCACAGGTGTACATTGCCACTTTGCCATCCTCATTGGGAATGAAACGCTCCACCTTTCTCGTCAGTGTATTGTAAAACGATACTTTGTTCTCCATCTTCTCTCAAAACCTCCAAATTAGTATGTATCTTCATTATGTAGTTTCCTTGTTCAGCCCCTTTTCCAACTGCTTGATCTGCCGCTCCAGCTCTAAGATCCGGTTGGTCATCTCACTGTTTGCGCGCTGTAAGCTTCTGATGTCCTCATTTACGGGGTCGGGCAGGTCCACCTGATTCAGCTCCTCCCGACACAGGCGCTGGTTATTCCGCCGCACGATTCTGCCAGGCACACCCACGACCGTACAGTTTGGCGGCACTTCCTCGATCACGACACTTCCCGCCCCAATCTTGGAATTTTCACCTATCCTGAAAGACCCTATAATCTTGGCGCCAGCGCTGATCATCACATTGTCGCCGATGGTGGGGTGACGCTTCCCGTGTTCTTTGCCAGTACCGCCGAGTGTGACCCCCTGATAAAGTGTCACATTGTTGCCAACGACAGCCGTCTCGCCGATAATGACACCATTTCCATGATCTATAAAAAAGTTTTCACCAATCTTTGCACCGGGATGTATCTCTATGCCTGTTTTTCTGACTGCGCGCTGGGATATCCACCTTGCAAGGAAATAGTGCCCGCTCTTGTACAGTTTATGCGCCACTCGATAATGCAGCATGACCTTAAAGCTCGGGTAGAGAAACACTTCCATATTCGAGTGAATCGCAGGGTCCCGCTCCCTGATAACCCTTATTTCATTTCTCACATTTTTAATAAATCCCATTTTGTGCCTCCATTGAGACTGTCTCTGTAGCTTTTCTATACTATATGATTCAAGACACACTGCGGTGTTTCATGTCCTAGTTCAAAATGTACTGCGGCATACTGTGCACGATCTGTCCTCTTCGACTTCCTATCTACAAAGCACACTGTAATATACCGCACTCTTTTTGTAGTCTCTGACGTTATGCTTCAAGGCTCACTGCGGTGTTCAGGGCGATTTCCATCATCTGTGTAAAAGAATTTTGGCGTTCCTCAGCAGTCGTCGCCTCACCTGTCACAAGGCTGTCTGAGACAGTGAACATCGCAAGCGCACTTTTGCCGCACCTTGCCGCATTCATATACAGCGCGGCAGCCTCCATCTCCACACACAGCACGCCCATCTTCCGCCAGCCCTCATTGGCTGCTTTGTTGTCATCATAAAAAGTATCTGACGAGAGGATATTCCCCACATGGTAGTGTGCGCCCAGCTGCTCTGCCTGCGTGATTGCCTCCTTTAACAGTCCATAGCTTGCAATCGGGGCAAATGTACCGCCCAGCCCATACTGGCTTGCATAGTTTGAATTGGTGCATGCTCCCATGCCAAACACGATGTCGCGCACCTTCACATGCTCCTGCATCGCGCCGGTCGAACCAATCCGCATAATGTTCTCCACATCAAAAAAATGAAAAAGTTCATAGGAATAAATACCGATCGTCGGCATTCCCATACCGCTTGCCATCACACTGACCCGTGTACCTTTATACGTACCTGTATACCCCTGTATACCTCTGATATTGTTAACCAGAACTGCATTTTCCAAAAAATTTTCTGCAATAAACTTAGACCGCAGCGGGTCTCCGGGCATCAGTACTGTCTTTGCAAAAGCATCCTTGTCCGCATTGATATGCGGTGTTGTAACAAGTGACATATCTCAATCCCTCCTAAATTATGAATACCGTTCATTGATCCAAATTGGACCAGACAGATATATACTATCAAATTTCACATTCCGTTTCAACTGGATATACTCAAAAATGAATGCCGTAAATTCGCCGATTGTCGTCGTAACCTCCGGCCGTATGGAAGAATCCTGCGCCTGGTCGGCCTGTTCCACACGCTCCATATGACTGCCGTTTCCATCAATATACCATCGAAACAGTCCATCATTCTCTGCAATCACTGGATCGATAATTCGGATAGCGATTGTAATCTTACCATTTCCTGAGATGTGTCCCAGCATTTCGGACATATTGGTGATCCTTGCCATGACAGCCGGACGCTTGTTTTCTCTCAGACCAAAATACCGCTCTCTGTCAGCGTCTTCCGCAAAGATAACCTCCCGGATACCTGATGCGCCGCCCCACGCAAAACATCCCTTGCGTATGCCGTTCTCCATGATCTGAAACAGGCATCCGCCATCTCTTTGCAATTCCTGCTGAAAGCACTCGTAATACGCGGCACTCCGAATCACAAACAGCCCATAATTCCTGCATAACTTTGCATTGACAAAGTGCGCCAGCGAGAGCATATCCTTCTGTGTGACCATCTCAAGGGTAACATTTGGAATATTTAGAGGTACACATATGCCCTCTGCTGCCCGCCTTAACATTTCCTCAGAAATATATGCTCTATTCAACTCATAACATGGTCTGTCATAGATATAATGAAACCCGAAATGACTGAAAAACTCTGCCGCTGCTGCGGTGTTTCCTGCCTCCACGAGACACAGGGGCACCCGCATCTGATTCTGGTATTCGAGCGCGCCTGACATCAGCCGTCTCATAAAGCCCTTTCTGCGGTACGCAGTCCGGGTAGATGCCGCGCTGATACGATCCAGCCCGACACGCTCTATATCCGCCATGCATGGGAGACGCTTTACTCCCACAGAGGACGGGATTCTGCGCATGGCAGCAATGCAGGAGGTGAGCTGTAGCATGGACTGTACTTCCTCCTTTTGAATCTCAAACACAACCTGTTTGTCTGCGTCCATTTGTATTATATTGATATCATATTCCATCTCAATTCTGCCGATCATCTCCCGCTGTGCTTCTCGTTCTCCAATTATCTGATCTATACTCAACTCAAACTGCCCTCTTTTCCTATCCGTGTTTCGCAGCACTGCACCCCGGACAGTTTTCGCAGGAACGCGCGGCCGCCTCTGTCATATCCATCGTCGCCATCTCCCGCGGACTTGTGAGCAAACACACCGCCTGCGCGGAAATCCCTTTTCCTTCTCCGGTAAAACCTAGCCCTTCCTCTGTCGTTGCCTTGACATTTACCTGGTCCATGCGAATGCCCAGCGCCCCAGCGATATTCTCGCGCATCTGATCAATATACGGGCGCATCTTCGGCGCCTGTGCAATGATCGTCGCATCGATATTTTCTATAAAATACATATTTTCTTCCAGCAGCTTTCCAACCCGCTCAAGCAGTATCACGCTTGAAATTCCTTTGTAAGCCGGGTCTGTGTCTGGAAAATGCTTCCCGATATCGCCGAGCGCAGCAGCCCCCAGCAAGGCATCTGCGACTGCATGAAGCAGCACATCCGCATCCGAATGCCCCAAAAGTCCCAGCTCATATGGTATCGTCACACCGCCCATGATCAGCGCCCTGCCCTCCACCAGACGATGCACATCATATCCCATTCCTATTCTCATTCCAGTCTCCTAATCCTTGTCCTAATCTTGTCCTATCTCTCAGGAATCACAAGTCTGTCAAAGCCATCGAGAAGTTCTAGTACGATATCAAAGAGTCTGTCACAGTCTCCAGCCCGAACACCTTCAATATTGAGCGGCATCTGAGGGTCGTGGAGAGACATGCGCAGCAGCAGCCAGCCCTTCACCTCGTCGGTGTCAAAGGTGATACGAATGCCCTCGTAAGAGTTCGGTTCAATACGATACCCTCTTGCCTTTGCCCTCTCCTCAAACGTATTCAGTGCATCCTTACCATATGACTTAAAATCATCTCCCTGTATCTTGAATCGGTATTCCCTCTCCTCGAAGCCCTTCTCGAGTTTCTCAATAAAGGAAGCGAGCACTTTATTCTCTCTCGCTGCCTTCGCAAGTGCGATCAACAGCTTCACTGCCATATAGGCGCCGTCATCGAGGAAATAATTCTCGCTGAGTGCTCCGTGTCCAGAGGTCTCAATGGCAAGCGGCGACACCACACCTTCCTTATTCAGACGGATGGACTCATTGATGACATTCTTGTATCCTCTCATATAACGATGATGCTTCATGCCGATGCCTTCGATAAAGCGCGTCAGTCTGTCACTGGTGACGGAATCTGTCACAATCGTTCCGCCAGGATAGTCCTCCGCGATAATCGCTGTCATCATGGCAATGATCGCATCCCGGTTTACCTCGTCACCATTTGGAAGCACTGCCGACATCCTATCCACATCCGTATCAAATATAATACCCAAATCAGCCTGATTGGCAAGTACCGCCTGCCTGATTGCTTCCATGGCTTCCTTATTTTCAGGGTTGGGTATATGATTGGGAAAATGCCCATCTGGCTCCAAAAACTGACTGCCCGAAGTATCTGCGCCCAGTGGATTTAATACCTTTTCGACAAAAAAACCACCGGCGCCGTTTCCGGTGTCCACAACAATGTGCAGTCCCGCAAGCGGCTGATCATACTGCTCAGCATTGATGCTCTTCTTTATCTTCTCCTGCAAAAATGCACAATATACAGAAATGGAGTCAACTTTTTCCACCGCTGACAAATCGGCGTCCACAACCGAAAGCCCTGATGCAATTTCAAGAATCCTCGTGATATCATCATGCTCCAAGCCGCCGTCTCTGTCAAAAAACTTGTAGCCATTCCTGTTAAATGGCAGATGGCTTGCCGTGATCATGATCGCTCCGTCAAACGCAAACTCCTCAAACACGGTTGTCATAAACATCGAAGGTGTCGAGACGAGCCCGCAGTCATATACCTTTGCCCCGACTGCTGTGATTCCCTTTGCCGCTGCCGTATACAAACTGTCCGCCGTAATTCTTGAATCATGTCCGATTCCTATCCGAAGTTCTTCTGTTTTCTTTCCTTTCTTATCTGCCAGCCATCTGACAAATCCGCCGCCAATCAGATTTCCGGCATCCTCCGTGAGATTCATCGTCTCCCCTGCGATTCCCTCACAGGCAATCCCGCGTATGTCGCTTCCATTTTGCAATTTCATCATATCAGTCATCTCATTTACCTCCATGTTTATCCTATATATTTATTCATCGTATCCGCCATGCTGTCCGCATCGCTTTACAGTTTCCAATATATCACAATTCAGATAAAAAAGAAAGTTCCAATCACAAGCCAACTGCGAAGTCTTTTCTGCATACAGGGAAATAAAAGCACGATATTCAGCAGACTGACAAACGCTTGGTGCGCAAGCGGGAATATGAACCAGTTCTGATGAATTTGCATAGCAACACAAATATCACAGATACTATAATATTATGAAAACAAAAATGAGAATGAACATACACCCGTTTGACTACTATGCACTGCTTTTTTTCACAACTGCATTTGCCGGATGGCTCTGGGAAGTCCTGCTATATCTGATCACTGACCACACCTTTGTCAACAGAGGCATCTACCGAGGTCCGTATCTGCCTATCTACGGCGTAGGCTGTGTGCTCTTGATCCTGTTTTTTCACAGACTGCGGTGTCATCCTGCGCTGGTTTTTATCCTTTCCTGTGCGGTATGCTCTGCGCTTGAATACTTCTCTGGCATCTGGCTGGAACAAAAGTGGGGTGTCCGCTGGTGGGACTATAGCGGACACTTTATGAACCTTGACGGACAGATCTGTCTTGCAAGCAGCATCGGCTTCGGTTTGGGCGGTGTCCTACTGATCTGCATCGTTCAGCCTGTATTCAACAAAATCTACCACCGCATGACCATCGGCTTACGCGTGACACTGTGTATCCTGTTTCTGCTGATCTTTATCGCAGATGCCGCATACGCTGCCATAATCCCCAACACCGGAAAGCATATCAACTGTTTTTGTCCTTGTGTTTTGGTGATAAATCCATTAAAATGAGTATGTAAAAAAATGGACATACAGTCCATCGTATCATGAAAGGTCAAAAGCATGTGAAACACACAGAAAATTCGCAGACTTTGACAAGAATGGGGGATTCATATGGAGAATATGGAAATAGAAAGAAAATACACAATCAAAAAGCTGCCAGACAACCTCGAGCACTACCCCTGCAAAATCATCGAGCAGGCGTATCTGAACACCTCTCCCGTCGTGCGTGTCCGCAAATCCGACGATACGTATTATCTGACATACAAGGGCAGCGGTCTGATGGCACGCGAGGAGTATAACCTCCCGCTTGACGAGAAATCCTACTGCCACTTACGCACCAAGGCTGACGGAAATATTATTTCCAAGAAGCGTTATATCATTCCAGTCAAGGACCCACAGTTTCAGAAAAGCTTTGTCCCATCAGCTGAGCCGGCACTCTGCATAGAACTGGATATCTTTGCACCGCCCTTTGCGCCGCTGGTCATGGCGGAGGTAGAGTTTCCAAGCATCGAGATGGCAGACGCCTTTATCCCGCCTGCATGGTTTGACGAGGATGTCACCAACAATCCCGAATACCATAATTCTGTCATGAGCTTAAGGCAGATTCAGGACACAGCATCCCAAGCTTAAAATGTCTCCGGCAAAGCGCAACATAGCTGTCGTTAGCGCCAAGCACGACCTGCTCCCCGTCACGCACAATCCCATCCTTGTTAAAGCGCGCATTGCAGGTCGCCTTTTTGCCGCACCAGCACACGGTCTTGATCTCCCTGATCGTGTCTGCAACAGCGATCAGCCGCTCACTCCCCGGAAAGAGCTGATTCTGGAAGTCTGTCCGAAGCCCATAACACACGACTGGCACATCCATGAAGTCCACAATATCCGAGAGGAAATCAATCTGCTCCTTTGTGGCAAACTGCACCTCGTCCACGATGATGCAGTGATATGTTTTGATTTCCTCCTTCGGCATCTCCATCAGTTCATAGAGCAGGATACAATTCTGTTCCAGACCAATGCGCGAGCGAAGGACCCGCGCGCCATCCCGCGTATCCGTATCGGTCTTGCACAGCAGGGCGCGCTGTCCCACTTCCTTGTAATTAAAATAGGTCATCAGTGCATTGGCTGTCTTGGAGCTGTTCATCGCACCATAGTTAAAATATAACTTTGCCATCCGTCGATACTCCTTCTTTATGATATTCTTAGTATTCGCATTTATTGAGATATCATTCTGACAGACATCCATCTACAATGCGCACAATGCGTTTCGCCGCCCTGGCCACTTTCAGGTCGTGTGTAATCATGACAATGGTATTCCCCAACTGATTCAGATTGTCAAAAAGTTTCAGCACCTCCTGTCCGCTCGCACTGTCAAGCGCCCCTGTCGGCTCGTCGGCAAGAAGAATTGCCGGTTCACTTGCCAGAGCCCTCGCGATGGATACACGCTGTTTCTGACCACCGGAAAGCTCATTGGGTCTGTGGTCTAGCCTGTGCGCAATGCCCAAAAGTTTTACAATTTCACTGCACTGTCTCTTTGCTTCCCGATGTCCCATGCCTCGTATAAGCAGCGGCATAATAATATTCTGCATCACATTATAAGTCGGAATCAACTGGTAATTCTGGAAAATAAACCCAATCTCTTTGTTGCGCACTTCTGTCATCTCGCTTTCCTTGGTGTCGTGAATTGCCCTGCCATTGAGATAATATTCGCCGGAATCCAGCACATCCATACAGCCAATAATATTCATCAGCGTCGTCTTGCCGGAGCCGGACGGTCCGAGAATTGCCACAAACTCGCCCTTTCTCACCGTGAAGTTGATGTCTTTTAGAACCGGAACTATGTCGTCGCCTAGCCTGTAGCCTTTATTCACGTCCTTTATCTCTATTATGTTTTCCTCCACAGTCTGCGCCTCCCTATTTCAAAATCCATATTTTTATCAATGCTTTATTGCCCGCACGATCTTTTTGCAGCAGCATTTTAATCATATCTCCATTTGACAGACGTGAAAATGTCGTTACTGTGCCTAGTTTCGTCTCTACTTCTGTGCCCACGGGAATCTGTATCTGCCCTACCTCTTCTGTCTCAGTAAATGCTCCTTCCAACGGCGTCTCCCCATCCTGCGCTACTGCTACACCGCGTCTTCCTTCACTGGCATTCTCACTGTAACTGCGCGCTCTCTTCCCGCTGCCTCGTTCTTGTGACTCATCAAAATCGACTGTCTGCGCATCCAAAACAACATACGTCATCTCATTGCCCAATATGGACGTAATCTTTGCGTAGGTATACTCCTGCCCTTCTTCCAGAACAGGTTCTCTATTTTCATCTGCCGCATGGGCCTGCGGCAGAACCCCATAACAGACTCCTACACCTGCCACCACAAACAGAACCAGCAAAATAATTATCCATCCTTTTTTGTTCTTTCTACTCTTACCTTTCTCCATTTTACTTCCCCCTAACTCCTCACAGGATCTTCCATTCGGCTGTCTCGAAGTCTTACGCTTAGCCAGGCGCTCCCTACTCCTGATTCAGCGCGACGACAGGTATGAGCGACGACGCTTTATAAGCAGGGTAAAATCCAAAAATTGTCCCCGTTATCGCCCCGAACGCAAGTGACAGCAGCGCGCCCTGCGCAGATAACTCTACCCTGACTGAAAAGCTCTCTATCACTGGCGTAACGCCAAACGCGACGAGCACGCCAAGGATTGATCCAATAAGGCTCATAAAACATGCCTCAAACAAAAATTCCAGCAAAATATCCCGCTTGGAGCAGCCGAGTGCCTTGAGGATGCCGATTTCATTCGTCCGCTCCTTTACAGACACAAACAGCACATTCATAATACCGATTCCACCCACAATAAACACGATCACTGCCATCGCAATGAGCAGTAGCTGCAAGGTATCATTGGACTTTGACGCCGCTTCCATCTTGGTTCCCGCATCGGAAATGGTAAACTCTGCATTCGCATAGCTGTCGGCAAGAACAGTCTTTACATTTTCGATCACGGTGTCAACCTCGTTGACATCCGCAGAAATTACAGTAATTGTCGGACTGATATTCTGTCCTGTAATATACTTCACACCTGTATCATATGGAATAAAAATTGTCGTATCTGGACTAATGCCTGAGGATACACTCCCCATTTCCTCCAGCACGCCGCTCACCACATACGGTCTTGCGTCAATATAGACCACATCATCATATGCTGTATACACACTTCCAAATATTTCCTTTGCGATAGAATAGCCCAGCACACAGTATTTCTCTTTGTTTTCATCATTTTCGCTGGTCAAAAATTCTCCCGTTATCATTGAGAGATTACTCATCGTCATATAATTGTTCTTCACACCTGCAATCGTGTAGGACCCCGCAGCTTCAAGCACGCCTCCTTCCACCTCTGTCGTCGTTGTATAGGATATGGTCACATCTGAGACATTGGGAACAAATACTGAAAGCTCCTCCATATCCTCTGTGGACAGGACAATCTTCTCCTGATTGGTCCTGTCTCCACTGCCGCCCCAATTGCCGAAAAATTCATTCATTGGCGGCATCCCACCAGACTGCATACTGCCTCGCATCCCACCTTCGGGCACCACGCCGCCAGGCATTCCGCCGCCTTTTCCCCTGCCGCCAAACTCGGCTGCATTCGATTCATAAACAATGTCTATCGCGCCTGCATTGAGGTTCTTAAACTGTTCCGCAACTTCCAGCTTTCCGCCTGTTCCGATCGCGAGCACCATCATGATAGTGGCAGAACCTACAATGATGCCGACAGAGGTCAGAATGACCTTGAACTTATTCTGGGAGAGATTGATGATGACAAGCCTTAATAATTCTGAAATCCTCATGCTTCACCTACCTTGCTCTCGATCAGGACAATATCCCCCTCAGAAAGTCCTGTCACAACCTCAACATGGATACCGTCCGAAAATCCCGTCACAACTTCCTGTTTCACGATGTCTCCACTGTCATCGCGCACCTTGACATAAGATTTTGTCCCTTCTCTGAAAACTGCCCGATTTGACACATAACAGACCTCCTTCATCTCCTTTGTCACAAAGGTCACATCGCCGGTCATTCCCTCATACAGCCCTGACACGTCACCCTGTACCGTCACGCTGACTGTATAATAAACAGCGCCCGAACTGCTGTCATATTCTGCATCAGACACTTCAGTTATTCTGCCGGAATACATTTCGTCAGGATATGCCGCAAAGACAATATTGACTGTGCCATCCCTGTCAACCGCATTGTAATCATCCTCGCCGAGAGATACGTCCATTGTCACAGTCTCCTGATCATTCAGCACCACAAGACCGCTTCCGCCGGACAGCGTATCCCCCTCCGAGAGAAGTACTTCCGTCACAACACCGCTGTATTCGGATACAATGCCGTTGTCCTGTACAGAACTATCAAACGCTGCAAGCTTCTCCACTGCCGCGTCATAGCGGTTCTTCGCGGAGGACAGTTCATTGTCAAGGCTTGCCGTCTGTATAGAATACCATTCCGATGCCTTACCAGCGTAATAGATATCAATATCCTGCGTTTGTCCCAGTTCCAGCTTTGCCTTCTCATAGTCAATCTGACACTGATTCATGGTGCGGACTGCTGTCTGTATATCCAGCGAAAGTTGTTCTAGCTCCTCATTTGTGCTCTCAAGCTCCTCCTCAAACTGGTCTGCAAGCTTTTGCGCTGTGTCCCTAGTGTTCAAATAGACGGTATAATAATAGGCATTTTCGTGCCGTCCTTCGTAGTTTTCCGAGACAGCTCCTTGGGCTTCGCGCAGAAGTTCTAGTGTTTTGGCATACTCCTCCTGAAGATCTGCAAACTCCAGCAATTTTTCATTGTATGTATTCTGTTGGTCGTCCACATTCTCCACTGCCTCCTCCAATGCATCCTGATAGGTTTTCAGCGCATTCTGATAAATCAGCTGCGCATATTTCCCATTTGTGACATAAGTGTCATATCCTTGCTGTGCCTGTGTTCTGGACTCCTCCTGCTCGACCTCAAGCGCCTCATAGTCAGCCTTTGCATCGTCGATATCCTCAGAGAGTGTCCCACGAATTTCATCCACACTCTCTGTTGTCAGCGTATAGATCAAATCCCCCTCTCTTATCTCCTGCCCGACGGCAATCCTGACATCCGCCACTTCGAGGGACTGGCTCTGTGACGCCGGACTGTCCACATTCAACGAGCCAAATGACAACATGCCAGTACCTCCATTTCCCATGCCGCCAAATCCTCCCGGCATGGCACCAGCCGCCTGAGTGTCCGAGGTGCTGCCACCGTCCACAAGTGCACTGATATCCAGATCAAAGCGCTGTTCCAGTGTGCCAATCTCCACTGTCGCTTCATCCGTGATTCCGACTGTAAGGCTTCCATATTCGACTCTATCTTCCCTGTATACAACCTCCTCCCCGCTGTGCTCACGTCCCACAAGACGCAGTAAAACAGCCAAAATACCTACCACTGCTGCCGCGCCGATCCCCATAAGCAGCTTCGTCTTAGTCTTCATCTGCGTCTCCTTTCTGAACCAATGTCCTGATGTAATACCTGTCGCCTTCGTTCATTCCATCTCTGACTTCTATGTATTCGCCGTTATGAAACCCTGTCGTGACAGGCGTAAGCACATACGTCTCCCCAGATTTCATATACAACTGACTTTTACCATTTTCCTCCACGACTGCTTTGCGCAGAACGTAGTTGATGTTCTCTGCCTCTTCTGTGACAAATGTCACATCCACGGTCATGCCGCTGTAAAGCAAAGAGGTGTCTCCCTGTATCGAAACCACTATCGGATAACTGATCGTAGCGGAACTTCTGCTTGTGGCAGTCGTTGTTATCGACTTGATCACGCCGTGATAAGGTTCCCCCTCGTATGCGGAAACACTTAATTCCACTGCATCGCCCACTTTCAAAGTCACTACATCTTCCTGTGATACGTCCACGGAAACTGTCATTTCATCTGGCTTTGCAAAGGAAACCAGCGTGCCAGCATTCATCAGATACTCCCCCTTCTCATACCCGATTTCCGTGATAATACCACTTCCCTCGACACAGACTGTCCCATCTCCCACAAATTCGTCGAAAGCAGCCAGTTTTTCCGATGCCTCATCAAGTTCCCGCTGCGCCTTGGAAAGCGCATTCTCGTAACTGGTCAGACTGTTCTGATATTTTACATCCGCAATCTCACCGCTGACCGTAGATGTTTTCAAATCCTGCTGTGCCGCCAGCAGTTCTTTTTCCAGCAACTGCTGGTTGTATACAATATCTGCTTCTATTTCGTACACTTCGTCAATCTTATCCTGAATCTGCTGATTAGATTCATCAAACTGGCTGAAAAACTGTTCATAGGATGCCTTCGCTGACTGAAATGCCTGTGCTGCGTCCACCCTGTTTGTGACATAATCTTCACTCGCGTCTTCAACACCCTCGATGGCATCCTCATACGCCTCCAAAATATCGGCTTTTTCTTCGAGATAATCCTCTTGTGTCAGATCGCACTGCAATTTGTAGATATCTTTCAGGAGCTGTTGAATCTCAAGATTTTTTGCCGCCAAATCATTAGAAAGACGCGCTATAGCAGTATCATAAGAAGTCTGTGCCAGCGATGTGTCAAGCAGCGTTTCATCGCGGGATAGCTCTGCCTCCAGCACGCCGATCTCATACGCAGACTGCGCTGTCGCAAGCGCAATCTGCGCCTCTGTCTTCTCATAGGTGAGTGCCCTGCGCACAGAATCTATACTGTCCTGCGTAAACTTGTATACCTTATCCCCCTCCTGAACACGCTGCCCGACAGCTACATAAACTTCCTCCACTTTCAGATAGTTTCCACCCTCCTCCTCATCTTCGTCATCGTCACTGTCATCCTCCGTAGACACGTCAAGATCATAAATCTGGGATGTGATACCAAACGCCACGGTTCCGCTCTCTGTCACACTGCTTTTGAGCGTCCCGTGTTGTACAGTCTGTTCACTGTATGCCCACTGTTGGACGTTCTGCGCTGGTTTTATAAAAATCGTGTAGCATGCGGCCGCAATGATGACCGCAGCCACCGTACACAGGACTGCCAGGTTCTTTTTAGTCCTGCGCGACATCCGTGTTTTGGTCTGCTCTTCCTCGCTGCCCATGTTCCTCCTCCTCTCTGCCAATTATCGTATCTGAAAGTTCTCTCGGTCCGTCTCCAGAAGATGTATTTCCAGACGCATCTTCTCCAAATATCACATTTGCCGTCAGATTGGCGTCTATTCCGCTCACATCTCCCTGTAGGTTTACTGTCACTGTATAGCTGACCGACGTTCTACTTTTTGATGAGGAGATGGGATTGATCGCCTCGATCACGCCGCTGTAGGTGCCGTGGTCAGATAGCACTACAGATGCCGTCTCACCGACATACAGTTTCGCAATGTCCTCCTGACTTACCGACACGGACACGGAAATCTGATTTGGATTGCTGTATGCAAATATCATGCTTCCACCTGCGAGCGCCTGCCCCTCCTCTGCCATTAACATCAATACAGTTCCGCTCTCTTCCGTATTCAGATATCCGTCCCCCACGAGCGCTTCAAACATGGCAAGATTACTGTCTGCCTCCTTTTGGGCATCCAGCAGTCTGTCCAGGCTGTCTTTCAGACTTGTAAGCTCGGTCTCATAGTCATCTTGTGCCGTTTTGCCCTTCGCCACAGCGGTCTCATATACGGTCTTTGCATTCAAGGATTGCTTTTGATACGACACCTGTGCATCTGTAAAGTCCTCTCTTGCCGTCTCAAACTTGTTCAGCAGTTTTTGAAGCGTTAATTCCGCGGAAGCGATTTCTTCCTCATATTCCTCAAGGGCGGTCGTGTATTTTTCCTCAGCTTCCTCGGCCTCCTGTTCCAAAAGGTTTACGGTCTTGATAATCCAGTTTCTTTCATTGCGGGCATCCTGATTCGCCCGCTGCCCCATGTCGCCAAATCCTACAAATTCATCACGATCTATTTGAGAAGATGTATCTTTGTCTTCTGCCTCCTCCTTTGGCTTTGTGTCCGTGTCAGACTCCTTATTGGGGGACACAGGTTCATCTAACTCATCTTTTGCTCCAGACACTGCCCCTTCGCCTACAGAGCCACTCAACGTCATCACTCCCGCTGTTCCCATACTCTCTGATGAACCGCTTTTGAGCTCATCTTCCGTCACTTCCCAATATTCCTTTCTCTCCGCACACAGTTCTTTTGCCTCCTCGTATGCTTTTTTCAGATTGGCAATATCATAATCATCGTAAAAAGTATTATTTTGCACGCGATCGAGATATTCCTGATACGCTTGTTGCGCTTCTTCGTAAACTTTTGTAGCCTGTGCATACTCTGCATCTAGCTGTGCGATGGTGTCGTCATAAACCTGTTTGGCAAACTGTGCCTCAAGCATTGCTGTATCATAGGTATATTTTGCCTGCAATCTGCTCTCTCCGTCTGTAATCTGCCCACTCCTGTAGGCAAGCTGTGCACTCAGTGCCGCGGATTCCAGTTCTTCCCTTGCATCCATGATACTTTCTTCGGTAAACTTTATGTACTTATCGCCCGCTTTGACACGGTCACCATTTGACAGATAGACTTCCTCGACATACAGGCTTGTGTCCTCCAAAAAATCAATCTCAAATGTAACTGCCTTCACACCCACAGAGGTTGTTCCTGCCGCCATGACCATTCTCGAATCTCCATTAAAATTCCCGTTCATATTCTGGTCAAAATTCAATTCATCCATTTCCCTTGTGGAAGCCTTCTGTCTCGTTTTGATATAACTGCCAATACTTCCTGCTACGATCGCAAAGACCAGAAGTCCCACCGCCGCGATGCCCATCCTGTTTTTCCATTTCCGCTTTTTTACCATCGCGTCCATTTCCTGAAACGCTTCCTCTTTCTTTTCCATAGAACACCTCTCCTGCCGGATATTGTAGAACAGTTCTTTTTAAGGTCGTGAATAAATACATCTGCCATCTGAACAACCACTGACTCCATTTCACATCCTCTTTTTCAAAACATGCTGGCACAACACAAATTTCAATCAGCGCAGCGCGTTGTACCTGCCTGTATGGTCCAAATCCTTATATGACACGCTGGAATACGCACAGTTTTGTTATAGAAACTTCTGCGTCTTCTGTCACAACAACTCAGATTGTGGAGTGATCTTTTGACAAGATGTATTTTTCACACACCCATGAACAACTATACTGTGGCTTCCTAAAATGTACTTAAAATAAATTGTGATTTTTGTTTGAACTATTTGAGGAAAAATATGAAGAACTGTACAATACAACTCCTCCTGTAAACAGTGTACAATGTGAATCAATTCTAAAAAAGAAACGAATGGCTTTTCATTGCCATTCGTTTCCCGAGCATACGATATGTAACCAATACACGAGTAAAGACTGAATTATACGCTACACAATCTTCATCGTCCACTACCATAAATCTTTGTTTTCTATACTTTCAACCCAACTTTCAACCGCACTCCTAACACCTTCACGGACTGTATACTCACTCCACACATTTGCATCCGTAAACAGCTTCTCCTGTATAAACGCCCCGATGGTATTCAGTCCCCACGATTCTGGAAACGCATCAAAATCATTTCCCAATACCAGATCATTCTGCATATACCAGATCAGTGCATTGCTCAATGGGTTTTCCAACGCCACACTGCTGTCTGCATTAAATGGAACAAAGGCAAATTGATTCGTAATAAAATCCATTCCAGTGTCAGATGTATTCAGCCAGAGCAAAAATTCTTCAGCCGCTTTTCTTTCCTCCGCCGTTGCCTTGGCATTGATGATATAGTACTGAGATACAAACTCGGGAATGGAACGATTGATTTTCTCTACTGTAACTCCCTCTGCTGATATATCACTGTCCTCTAGGTTCGTCTTCATCGGAAGCATTGTCAAATATGCTGCTTTCTCTGCATCTACAGATTCCACATTCGGAAAAATCCAGTTTCCATTCTTGATAAACAATGCTTTCCCTTCGGCAAAAGCCTGTACTGCCTGATCATATCCTGTCACTGTAGAGTTTATATAATCTGGTCCCCGCAGAACCGCTCCTTTTTGCCCTGCTGTATAGCCAGAGAGAAAATCCAGCTCCTTAATCAATTTCACTAATGGTTCCTCGATCTTTCGGACCTGCTCAGCCGTTGCATTTGCCGTTGCCTGATAGGTCGGAAAAACTGCATTTAATGCATAATTTACATAATGATTTCCATATGTCCATTTCTCGGCACCCGCAATCGCAAAAACACCGTTTAGACTTTCTGTCAACGCTGTTTTTTCTGTTGCCGTTGTATAGGTATTGCCATTGAGTGTGATCTGCTGTCCGCCCTCCCCGTCTATAAATTGATCGACTGCCATGACCATCTGCTCAAATTCGGAATACCCTGCTGCTCTGAAATCCGCAATAAACCCTTCTTCCATATCTAACCCAAACACCTCACAGAGCATACGAGTATCTGCAATCAAGCCATATCCCTCAATATTATATGGTATCCCATAGCTTGCGCCTGTCTCGTCGCTCAGTTTCATCTCGTCTGGAATAGATTCATAGATGCTCTTTAATTGCTGATTTTCAACCTCATTTGACGACCATGCATACCTGCCTTCATACCACTCCTGAAATGACGCCTGATTCACAGAATAGATTGTTGGCCGATTTTTGGAATTCATTTCTGATCGGAGTGTCTCGAGTCCTTCTGTCGTACCGCATGTATATACCTTGACCTTTATCCCCGTTTCCTGCTCATAAGCACTACACAACGCCTGTATACCATCGGCAATCTCAGACTTCGTGTTGTATAGATAAATATCATAATCTTTTGAAGATGCGCCACACCCCATTGTTGTCATACTCATGATTCCAGCTAATACAACTGGCAAAATTCTTTTTGCTCTCATATTTTCCTCCTGTTCCATCTATGAGCGTCAACGCCCCAGCTTTTTTGTATTTAGAAATTCGCTAACAGCACTGCCTGATATGGTTCCAAATACAATCTCGTTTTGACGAGATCAACTTTGTCATAATTGCTCAGCAGTACCTTAAAATTCTCTGCATCTAACTCCAGACGTGCTCCGTTCTCCTGAAAATTAGCGATAATCCGCACTTCCTGATCGTCCAAATAGCGTTTGTACGCGACGATATTGTCCATGTTGTCAAACATAGGAACCACTGCGCCATATACCAGTACATCTTTATACTGAGAATCTGTCCGCAGAGCGACCAGCGTCTTATAGTAGGCATAGACAGAATCTATCTTGTTCTTCTCGCATTCGACATTGATCTCCACAAAATTATCATTTACGGGAAACCACGGTGCTCCATCTGTAAATCCAGCATTCTTGCGCTGGCTCCACTGCATTGGTGTCCTTGCATTGTCCCTACTCCTATGTGTAACTGTCTGAAATACGTATTCTGAATCAAATCCTGCTCGAATCCCGTCCTGATACTGATGATATGTCTGAATGTCTGAATACTGGTCTATGGAGTTAAGTTCAATATTTTCCATGCCAATTTCTTCTCCCTGATATATAACTGGTGTCCCACGAAATCCAAGCAGTATCGTACCTAGCATCTTCTTTGTCACATCATTCACTGCACTGCCTGACAAATATTTATTAACAGAACGGTTCTGGTCATGATTTTCCAGATATACAGCTCCCCATCCTGCATTTTGAACCTGTGTCTGCACTGTCAGGAAAATATCCCGCAGCTGATTCACTGTCCAGTCCGTCGGTTTGAACCATTCCCCGGTTTCTGGAATATCGATATCCGCCGCCCTGAAATCAAAACTCATATTAAAATATCCATCTGGTCCGATAAACTCGGCAACCTGTTCATCCGGCACAGCTGCCTCCGCAACAGTCATAATATCATAATTTGCAAATGTCCGCGATTTCAGCTCCGCAAGCAGCGCACCAATTCCCGGCTGATTGATAATATATTTGTCAATCGCCGCCAGACCATCCTCTCCGTCCGGTTCAACTGTACCGTAAACCATCTTTTTCTTGATATTTAGTATGGCATCAATGCGGAATCCGCCTATTCCCTTATCCAACCACCAGTTAATCATCGTATACAGTTCTTCCCGCATCGCAGCATTGTCCCAGTTCAAATCCGGCATTTTTTTGGAAAATGCATGAAGATAAAACATGTTGTCCTCACCTGGCACCGGCTCCCATGCAGAACCGCCAAAATACGATCTCCAATTGTTTGGAGGCTGCCCATCTGTTCCTTTCTCAAAGAAATAGTAATCCCGATACTTGCTGTCTGGACTTCGCAATGCCTCCTGAAACCACACATGTTCGTCAGATGTATGGTTCATTACCAGGTCGAGCAGTATCTTGATATCATACGCTTTGGCACACTCAATCAGCTCATACAAATCTTCATTGGTTCCAAATTCTGGTGCTACCTGATAATAGTCTGCTATATCATATCCATTATCAGACCACGGAGACTTATAACAAGGACAAAGCCAAATTGTGTTTGCACCTAATTCTTTGATATATGGGAGTCTGCTGATCACTCCCCTGATATCCCCGATTCCATCTCCATTGCTATCCTGAAAACTCCTCGGATATACTTCATAAATGACTGCCTCTTTCCACCATTTTCTATTTTCCATAACCTATCCTTTCACAGCACCTGCTGATATTCCTTCGATAATATTTTTCTGTAAGATAATGAATATAATGACGACTGGTATAATGCATAATAGCACCGCCGTGAAAATCAATTCCCATGGATTTCCATACTGCCCTGACAGGCTCTTTGCATAGTACAGGCTCAACGTCAATGTCTTTTTCTCATTGTTTCCGATCACCAAAAACGGAAGCACATAATCATTCCAAATCCACACCGCATTTGTGATGATGACCGTCACTGTTGTCGGTTTTAATAACGGCATGAGCACATACCTGTACATCTGGAAAATATTTGCGCCATCCAACATTGCAGCCTCCTCCAGTGAAGCGGGAACACTCTTGATAAATCCTCTGTAAAGCAGAACTGACATACTGAGTCCAAAACCGCCATACATCAGAATCAACCCCAATGTATTCTTCAGACCAAGCTTCTCCACTAACGAAACCAGCGGATACATGACAGACTGAAAGGGAATCAGCATGGCAGCTGTATAGGCGAGAAACAGGAAGTCCGCTACTTTGGTATTCATTCTGGCAATCGCCCACGCAGCAAAGGAAGATACAAAAATGATGAGACCAACTGCCAATACCGTAATCAGAATTGTCTGTATTAAGCTCCTGCCAAGGTCAATCTGCTTTGCCGCATTTGCCAGATAGCTTAAATCCCATGATTTGGGCAGCGCAATCGGGGACGCAACAATCTCCTGCTGTCCTTTAAAAGAATTTACTGCCAGAAAATAGATCGGAAAGACTGTGATAAATGCAAATATCACTAAAATAGCACTGATAATACCCTGTCTGACTTTCTCCCTATGGCTCATTATGATTCAACCTCCTTTCGCTTTGTTACAATGACCTGTGTTATTGAGATCACCGCGATAATGACAAAGAACACAACCGCCTGTGCCTGTGCGACGCCATATTTAGGCGGAGAACTCTCACGAACAGTCTTTAATATCATATAAGAAATCATTGTCGTTCCAAAATTTCCCTCTGTCAAAGACACATTCAAATCCAACATCTTAAAACTGCCTGCCAGCGACATAAAGAGTACGATTGTAAAAGACGGCATCAAAAGCGGGAGCGTAATCTTGCGAAATTGATACCATGTGCCTGCGCCGTCAATTCTCGTAGCTTCATATAAATCTTCTGAGATATTATTTAAACCATTTAAGTAAATTACCAGATAGTATCCGGCAACCTGCCATGTCCCGACAATCGCATATGCTAACAGCGCTTTCCACTGATTCTGGAGCATATTGTTCAGCATCTCTATATGTACGATCCCGTCCGCCCCAAACAAAAATTGTGAGAATACATTTTCAAATATGAACCGCCATATATAACCCATTGCCAGCATTCCCAAGACATACGGCAGAAACAAGATCGTGCGGAATACCCCCTTGCCCTTTGTAAGTCTTTTCACCATAAGCGCAAGCAGCAGGCTGACGGCATTCTGCACAATCACTGCCAGAACTGCATACACCGCTGTGTACCCCAGTGCTCCGAGAAATTTTTTGGATCGAAATATACCAAGATAGTTTTTCAGTCCTACAATTGCGTCCCACCAGTGTTCGCCTCCTACAAAATAAGCGCCCCTCCACTCTGTAAACGAATATACCACGCCTTCCATAAACGGAACTATGATAACCATCAAAAACAACACAATCGATGGCATTACCATGAACCAAAACTTTTTCTTAAAAAAAGTCTTCATGCACTCTTACCTCCTTCATGCTTTTTACTTTATGAAACATGTTTCATTTCTTATATACTAACACATGAAACATGTTTCGTAAACAGTAAATTATAAAAAAATGAGGAATATTTTTATCCCTCAAATTAAACCTTATTGTTTTGCAGTTGTCTCTCCTCGCTCCAAAGTAACGGGAAGCTGAAATGTTGATTCACCCCTCAACGTATCTGGATTTTCAATTAAATAAAGCAATTCCTCAGTTGCTTTATGGGCAATTTCCCGATATGGCTGAACGACAGTTGTCAGTTTCACTGTCCCTGTCTTTGTGACATATGTTCCGTCATACGCCACGATTGCTAGGTCTTGCGGTATTTTTTTGCCAATTGCAATCGCAGCCTTTAGGAATGCTGTCGCAGGCATATCTGCCGCAAATATGCCATCCACTTCTGGATATTCCTCCAAGATACATTTTGCCATCTCAAAATAGCCGTCAAAATCAAAATCATTCCACTGTATCGGCACACGCCTTGAACGAATCCCCGCTTTTCTCAAAAGCTGCTCCAACTGTTCATGGCTGACAAATGACATGATTTTTTTATCGTCCTTAGTACCTGATATGTGGATTACATAGCTGCACTTGCTGCGGACAAACTCCTGCACTGCAAGCGCAGCCCCCATTTTGTGATCAGACACTACCAATGGAAATCTGGCACCTGCATTGTAATCGAGCATAACCATCGGCTTGTCCACGTTCAAATACTCCTTTGCAGTACATGCTGAAGTGCCACAGATAATTCCATCAACAATATTGGATTTCAACAACGCAAAGCAGTCTTTTTCCCTCTGTGCATCATCCGATGTACTAAACAGCATAAATTTGTACTTTTTTTCAAACAGTATTCTCTCAATTTCCGATGCCAGTGAAGCAAACCATGGATGCTGAATATTGGGCACAAGCATAGCGATGGAATTGGACCTGCCCTTAAACATCCCCCGCGCAAGCTCGTTTGGAACATAATTTAACTTTTTCATTGCATCCTCTATTTTTTTGCGGGTTTCCGGCTCTACGTTTGCTGTTCCATTCAGCAGTCTGGAAACCGTGCAGATCGCGACACCTGCCTCCTTCGCCACATCTCTTATACCTGCCATAAAAACACTCCTTATGATATCCTCATCAATTGCATAGGAAAATGCCCTTCTCCCCTACACTCTCGCCAGTCACCCGCCAACTTGGGTGCCCGTGTACATAAAGAGTATATCACACAACAGCGTATAATGAAATCATTTATCATCATCCATTTAGCGCGTGTGTGATAATATTATAAGGCTTTGTACCTGATATTTTCAAGTTCATGCTATATCATATTTTACAACATCCATCTTCACTGTGCCATCCGCCAAAAAAGAAATGCCGTCCGCAGACTGCTCTGTATACAAAACTGATGTCAGTACCTGTTCTCCATCATTGACAAACACTTCTGCGCTGAATCGGTCAAGAATAATTCTTAGTTTCAATTTGCCTCCATCACTGTTTACCTGACTACGCCGCTGGTGAATAATCGCCCTCCTTGAGCCTGAGAATTTCCGGTCAATTTTTAATATTGAATCTCCTGGATGAAAACTAAGCGATGTGTAAAACTGTTGATTCTGTGCAAAACGGACTGCAAATTTTCTGTAAATATCTTTGGCATCCATCGGGGCAATCGCTATTTCCATATCAATTCTTCGCCCTCGAATCCCATCAAGACAGATTGTTCCAGACACGGCGACATCCGTATACACTACCTGATTTCCCCGCATTTGTTCTAGCTCTTTAATCGGAGTTTGATATAATCTTCCGTTTCTGATAGACAATTCCCGCGGCAGGCTCATCTGGCCAAACCACGACATATGTTGTGTGCGGAAGCTGCATGTATCCCAGTTCTGCATCCATCCAATCATCACACGACGCCCGTCTGGCGTTTCTATAGTCTGCGGCGCATAGAAATCAATCCCGTAGTCAATGGCCTGATTGTGTTGATCGCGGAACATATTCTGTTCTTCATCAATATCTCCGATCAAACACAATGTCCCGTTTCCATTATGATATTCAAATCCTGATGGCAGCATATCCATCGGGCTTGTGAGCAGCACCCATTTCCCGTCCAGCTCAAAGAAATCAGGGCATTCCCACATTTTACCAAATCGATTGCAGTTAGCTATCAAAACATTCTCATATTTCCACGCAAAACCATCCTCGCTGGAAAACAATAAGATCTGCCCGCTTTCGTCAGCAGAACGATTTCCGATCACACAGCAGTATGTGCCGTCCTTTTTTCTCCACATTTTAGGATCGCGGAAATCAAAGCGGCTGCATCCTTCAGGCAGAGTCTTTGCATCGATTATCGGATTCTTTCTATATTTCTCGTAATCTGTACCATCCCCAACGGCAAGGCACTGCGTCTGTACTTCCCGGATGGTTCCGTCGCTTTGCTGCTCCTTAACAACACCTGTATACATCAGCAGATGCCTGCCATCAGCCAGCGTCACTGCACTCCCCGAAAAACATCCGTCCTTGTCGTAGCTTTCATCTGGGGCAAGCACTGCCGGGTAATACGCCCAATGCAGCAAATCCTCACTTACCGCATGTCCCCAATGCATCGGCCCCCAGTGCGAGTCATATGGATGATACTGATAAAACATATGATACTCTCCATCATAGTATGAAAAGCCATTTGGATCATTTAACCAGCCTGTACGCGCAGACAGGTGAAATGATGGTCTGTCCTCCTTTGCTATCATTTTCTCTGCGTTTTCTTCATATCTGTGTGCATCCCGCAGCACCTGACTTATCATATTCACTACCTGTTCCTTTCCTGTAAATCTATGCATTTAATCAAATGTTCCCTTTTTTTCTATATTCTTCTGGCGTGACGCCATACTGTTTCTTAAAATACTGTATAAACCGTGAGACATCATTATATCCTGCCAACATCGCAACATCACTGATTCTTAACAAATCGCTTTCCAGCAATTCCTTTGCCTTACTCATGCGATACTCCATCAGATATGTCGAAAATGTTTTTCCTGTCTGATTTTTGAAGAGCCTGCTCAGATAACTGCCATTCATAAAATATTTGTGTTCAGCCAGTTCCCCGATAGAGATATTCTCTTGATAATTCTGCGCGATATCATCCAAAATCTCCGACACAATATAGTGATATTTCTTTCCCTCCTGCTCATCACACATCGCCTTTACAATATTTACAACATAGTCTTCTACTTCCTCCAAAGTATCATAGCGATACAAATCTGTTCTATAGGAAAACAGCATATACCTCGGACTCCCATCTCTCTTTCTGCTGTCTGTTCTACAAAAGAATTGATACAGCAGATTAAATATACTGCTGATTGTTACATACAAAGTATAGGCATTTGGGCATTTTCGCAAAATTTCCCTTGTCATTGCCTCCGCCTGCGCACTTCTTTTTCCCTCGATCGCCTCCTCCAATAGCTGTTCTTTCTCCTTGTCCAGCAGATTCTCTGGTTTAAAATCTGCGGTAAACACATACAGCCTGTTCCATCCGTCAATCAGACGCTGATTGAGCGCATAGACAGCCTCCTCATATGCCTTTATGCAATGCTCTATCTGTGTATGCGCGAGGCTTAATCCCGCAGTGACTTTTGCAGCCCCCAGAATACCCGTCTGCCTGACAATCGTATCCAGCTCACTGATAATCTCTGCTTTCTCTCCAAATAAGATCAATACATTTTCCTGAAATCGGTCAAAATAAAAATATGCACCGTGAAACTTGTTTTTGAGTCGTTTCATAGATCTTTCCGCGCTCTGACTCTCTGGCTGCTTCTCCCTGTCCATGCTCTGAATCACTGTAAGATAAAATGTACTGCCCGCATTTGCGTCAAAAACTGGTTTCAAAAACAGTCTGCGCCAATTCTCATGCGCTGCAATTTCTTCTATACTTAAAAACTGCAATGTTCTCTCTGCCATAATATCCTGCATTTTTTCCTGATATTTTTTCCGTACATTGCTTATTTTGTCCAGCGCCTCTCGGAGCTCTTCCTTTTGCACTGGTTTGACCAGATAGTTGCTGACACCAAAGCTGATTGCTTTTCTGGCATATTCGAACTCATTGTATCCAGATATAATAATGACTTCTATCTGGGATTCCTGTTCAAATAAATACTGTGCCAGATACAGTCCGTCTATTTCAGGCATTTTTACATCCGTCAACAACACATCCACTTCGTCGGGATGTGCTTCCAAATATGCAAGCACTTGCACTCCATTCTCAAAATCCCCTAAAATTTCTGCGTCTGGATCTACCTGAAGTATCTTTTTTGCCATAGCCTTTCTTGCATAATATTCATCATCTGCAATCAAAACCTTCAAACTGTATCCTCCTCCCCTATTCTGCGGATCTTGATACGAACCTCTGTATAGCAGCCTTTTTCACTTCTCACCTGTATACCATATTCTTTTCCGTATAAGTTTTTGATCCGAGCATTTACATTGCGCAGGCCAATCCCTTTATCCACATGATTAACCAGTGTACCCGTATCCGTCTGTGCCAGTTCACGGTTTAGCGTCTCCACCTGTTCTGCCCTCATTCCTACACCATTGTCCCAGAGACGAAACAAGATATCTTCGCCCTGACCCTCCACAGTCAAACAGATTTTATTGATGGCTTTCATTTTTTCAAATGCGTGATGCAGCGAATTTTCAGCCAGCGGCTGCAATAAAAATTTTAACATTTTCTGCCGCTCCACCTCCGGCGCAATCTGATACTCAAACTCATATCTCCCCGGAAAGCGGATCGCCTGAATCTCCAAATAATTTTTTACATGCTGAATTTCTTTCCTTACTGGTACAATATCGTCCCCCTTAATATTGTACTGAAACATCCCTGACAGATTGTCAGCAATCCTGACAATCTCCTCAATATCTGACAATGCTGCGATAGAGCTAATTGTATTGAGCGTATTATATAAAAAATGAGGATTTATTTGAAACTGTAACATTTTCAATTCCGTCTGCTTTTGATTGATCTGATAGATGTAAATTTTTTCGATACTGTCGTTGATTCTCCGTCCCATCTCATTATAACTGTGAAACAGCATTCCCATCTCATCCTGCCAGCCCTGTTCCTCCTGTTCGAGCAGATTCACCTTTCCTTGATCAACCTGTCCCATGGCCTCAGCTAGAATCAAAACCGGGCGACTGATCTGATTTGCCAGATATATTCCCAGAAAAACAGCAGCGATCAAAAGCAAGAGCATTGCACTAAAAATTCTGACCATATTATTCCATCCAGATACATAAATATCCGATAATGGTGTCCATGTCAAAATCGTCCACCCCGTTGTCCAATTACGGATGTCCGACACCAGACATCTTTCGCCATGAATGACAAACTCATTATCCTCTGATATCCCTGTCTCCAGAAAATCTCTGACCAACGCTTCCTCATCGTTATCCATCTGGTCCCAAAAGACTTGTTCCTCTCCGTCTGAATCGTAAATCACATTCTGATTTTTATCAAAAATCATTAATTTTGTCCGGGAAGCCATCGATTCAACCAGGCGGTCAAGAATCTGCCGAATACTAGAAAAGTTCAAGTCAATATACAATGTCCCAATGCTCTCCTCCTGAGTCATATCATAGACCTTGCTGATACTTGTGACCAATTCAAAGGGAATTAGATTAATCTCCTCCTCATAGACGCCTGTATAACACACTTTATTTTTGTCCGTCCAATCCTGTCTGCTGTCAATCTCCTCCATTTTTTGCAGATATGCCTCATTGTTGGTCTGCACATTGGAATAGACTTCACTATATTCATTGATAAACGTGGCGCGCAGAACATACTGGTTCATGTTCGTCATATGATTCAGGGCACGCTGCATATAATCGTTTTCGTCTATCAGCTCTGCCATGGTCTTATCCGACATACTCCTTCTAATAATGTGTTTGATATAATCATCAATAAAATGCATAAAGCGGATTCTATCCATATTCGATACAATCACATCTGTACTCATACTGACCTGCTCGCCGAACTGGTACATATAACTAAGGCTTTCCTCCTTGGCATTTTCCATACTTTTCAGAAAATATACGCTAATCAAAAGACAGGAAGTGATGATAAATAAAATATAGGAGCTGAGTATCTTTTTTTTGAAAGACAGCTTCTTAAAAAAAACAGGCATTGTTATCCCCCTATTCTGCTAAACAGGCTCATATTTCCAAATGGGCTGTGGCAACTTGCACACAGCCCTATTGGTAGGGTACTATATTTATTTTCTGAGGACAAGCATTTGTTTGTGATTTTATGATTTTACAGCTCCTGCGGTCAAACCTTCCACAATATTTTTCTGTGCCAGAATATAAGCAATCAATACCGGCACCATGGCAATCAGATAAGACGCGAACGCCATATTGTAGTCAAATGAATATTGTGACTTAAAATTATATTGGAACAGCGGGAGCGTCCATGTGTCCGGCAGCTTGTTCAATATCATCAACGGCATTTGGAAATCATTCCACACCCACAGGGCATTTAATACAAGAACCGTGGAAGTCATTGGTTTTAATAGCGGCAGCACAATCTTTACATATGCCTGCACAGTCGTACACCCATCAATATAAGCGGCCTCCTCCAGATCCTCCGGGACATTCCTGATATAGTTCACTAGGAGAAAAACTCCCTGCATTGCAGCATATGTCACGTGGAGCAGAATCAACCCGAATTTATTGGACAAGCCTAAACTCCCCATAAACTGAACAAGCGGAACCATAATAACCTGAAACGGCACAAACATTCCTAACACAATAAATCCAAAGATAAATTTATAATATACATGACGCTTCATGTTCCGCGCAATCGCATAGGAAATCATTGTCACCAATATGTAAATCAAGATCAGTGAGGTGACAGTGACCACCGTAGAATTCATAAAATACTTAAAGTATCCTGCTCTCGCAAACACTGTCTTGAAGTTTTCCAGATAAAGACTTTTGGGGAGCGCGAAGAAATTCTGTGCAGATTCCTGCGGTGTTTTTAGTGCCGTGATCAGCGTCACATAAAACGGAAGCAGAATAATCACTGCTCCTGATACAGCTATCAGATACGCGATGGATTTGGTCCAAATCTGTTTTCCCTTTGCCATATTAATCACCCACTTTCTTTCCGTTGGACATTCGCATTGTCAACACAGACACCAGCGCGATAATGACAAACAGCACCATAGACTCCGCGACAGAATACCCGAATTTGCCCTCCTGCATGGCGTGATTGTAGATTAAAATACCCACGGACTCTGTAGACTGCATGGGACCGCCATCTGTCATCGCCTTAATATAATCAAACGTTGTAAGTCCACCTTTCACACAGGTAACAATAACAATATTTAACACCGGAATTAGGTAAGGAATCGTAATCGTCTTAAACTTTTCCCACGCTGTAGCCCCATCAATGGAAGCCGCTTCGTACAAGTCAGCTGGTATGCTTTGCAATCCTGCAATCAGCAGAACAATCGGTGTTGCACATCCCTGCCATAAATTGACAATCAAAATAGCATACATTGCCAGTTTCGGGCTTCCCAGCCAGCTTGAGCGAAAAAGTTCCCACCCAGTTGCCTCACCAATCGCAGGAATCATACGGTAAAACAACTCATTCCATATTAACCCGACTGTCACAAGACTCAAGACAGCAGGAAGGAAATAGATCGAGCGAAGAAAGCTTCTGCCCTTTATTTTCTGATTTAGAATAACAGCGATCACCAGCGATATCACAACGGTTGCAGCTGTCAGCAAAAAAGTATATTTAAAATTAAACCACAAGGCATTTCGAAAACGCTCATCATGAAAAATTTTGATATAATTCGAAATCCCAATGAAATTGTAATCTGCACTGGTTCCCGACCAATCTGTAAAACTGTTTTTCATTCCCATTAAAAGAGGCACCACAAAAAACAGGCAATACATCAATAAAATAGGCAGTGTAAACAGAAACAGCACTTGATTTCTCTGTAGTTTTTTTGTTTGATTCATAGCGCACGCTCCTTTCATCATACATTTGCGCCGATCGCAAATCGATTCGATTCCTTATACAATTATGCGCATTGTCTGTCCCTACTCCCCATACAGTTCTAAGAATTCACTTTTATTTTCCGCAAAAGTATTCGACAACTTTGACAGAAATGAAGATACGTCCTCTCCCCCCTCCGGCACAATCACCTTTTGAATTGTATTCTGCCGTTCATCTGAAACTGCTTTGGGAAGTGCCGTGACCTGAAGGACTCCTTTGCCATTGTTTACCAAATCCACAATGTCCTGTGCATCTGGAATATTGGCATTGACGTCTTTAATGCAGGGCAGCGAATAATCATTATTAACATACAACTGTACCATTTCTTTTGATGACGCAAATTCCACAAACTTCTTTGCTGCGTCAGCGTTCGTACACTTTGAGGAGATAGCAAGATTTACATCAATACCCATGCTCACTTTGGTATCGCCGCTGTTACTCGGAAATGAAAACATGCCAACATTCATCTCTGGGTTAGCCTTTTTAATAGATGGAAGTGCCCAGATTCCCTGCATGAACATACACGCCTTTCCTGTTGCAAAGTCGCTGATCGCCTGGTCATAACCTAATGCAAGTGTATCTCCCTGTCCATACTGGCGAATGTCAATTGTTTTTTGCAATGTCTCATTAAACAGTGCATCCTCTTGAAAAGTTGTCACTCCATTTGCGATATCCATATACACCGGTTTGCGATCACCTCTGGCAGAACCATCTATATTATCCTCCCAGCACTGCACCAAAGTCCACGAATCCTTATCCGGGAACAAAAACGGCGTCTCCCCGTCTGCCTTCATTTTTTCTGCCAGTGCGATCAGTTCATCGTATGTACTCGGCACTGTATAGCCCTTTTCTGTAAATTTGTCTTTATTGTAATAAATTCCGCTAAAGTTCGCTGAAATTGGAACAACGTAATTTTTTCCTTTAAATTTAATTGCTTCCTGATAATTGTCTACCACCTGATTCAAGCATTCCATTCCAGTCAAATCCAAAAAATGCCCTTCCTTCATAAACTGCATTGTATTAGAATCCTGCATACCTCCTACCTGAATAATATCTGGCAGATCACCTGTCGCTGCGCGCGACATCAAAACACTCGTAGGATCTGGTACAATATTCTGTTTCACTACAATCTCATCCTGACTTGCATTAAATTCTGCGATGATCTTGTCAAACGTATCCGCTGCTTCCCTCTTCTGAGTGAAAAACTCCAACTCAGTTTTTCCTGAACCTTTATTTACAACTCCTGTGTCACTGCTGCCTCCCGAACTGCCACATCCAGCAAACATACCAACAGTCCATAAAGTGCTGACTAGTATCGCCATCATTCGTTTTGCTTTCATCGTCATTACCTCCTGTTTTCATTTGATAAATCTATTATAACAAACAGATATTATTGCACATATGCACCATTCTACCTTTTCATATGCCTGTTTTTACCAATCTTGTGACAGATATGCATTTTTTTACTTTCCTTCTCACAAAAAAACTGTTGCTTTCATCATTTACATCTTCATGAAAACAACAGCTTTTTTTATTTATGATAGTTTACGATACAGCACAAAAGCCTCATAGGGTTTGAGCGTCATCTTGGGGTTGCCATATTCATTCTCTACATTGCAGATCAGGCAGGAAGCCCCTGCAAATTCCGCCGGCAGCGTGAAGTTTGTATCATGGTCGCAGAAACTGCACACGACTAGAAGGCTCTCCTTCTCAAACGCCCTTGTGTAGACATACAGCTCTTCGCTGTCCTCCATCATCGTCTCATACTTGCCGTACACCACGACGGGATACGCTTTTCTGAGCGCGATCAGTTTCTTATAATAATGGAACACGGAATCCGGGTCCGCAGTCTCCGCCTTCGCGTTAATCTCCGTGTAGTTGGGATTGACTGCAATCCAAGGTGTTCCTGTGGTAAAACCTGCGTGCAGCGAATCGTCCCACTGTACTGGCGTCCTTGCATTGTCGCGGCTCTTAAAGGTAATGCATGGCCAGAACACCTCGTGGGAGAGCCTTCCTTCACTGCACCATTCTCTGTACGCATTGACACTTTCGATATCACGGAAGTCACTCGGACGCTGGAAAGGATAATTGGTCATGCCCAACTCCTCTCCCTGATAGATGTACGGTGTTCCCTGCAACATGTGCAGGCAGGTGGCAAGCATCTTGGCAGACACTTCGCGGTACATGGGGCGGTCGTCACCAAAGCGTGAGACTGCGCGGGGCTGGTCGTGATTGTCCCAGAACAGGCTGTTCCACGCCTTGCCGTAAAGCTCTGTCTGCCAGCGTGACAGGGTTTTCTTCAACGTGACAAGCGGGATTTTCTCGTCCGTCCACTTTCCGTATTTGCCGTCCCCCTCCACGTGTTCAAACTGGAATACCATGTCCAGCTCATGCGCGTCCTCACCAGCATACTGCTGTGCCAGCGTTGTCGTCACGCCGGCTGTCTCACCGACGGTCATAATATCATACTTTGACAAGACCTTTTCATTCATTTCCCGCAAATAATGATGGACATTGGGACCATGTATACAGTACGGGCCAAAATCGCCATTCTTGCCGTCCGGCATTTCCTTGGTCTTGGAAATCATACTGATGACGTCCATACGGAAACCGTCGATGCCCTTGTCGCACCACCACGTCATCATATCAAATACTTCCCTGCGCACTTTGGGATTATCCCAGTTGAGATCTGGCTGTTTCTTGGAAAACAGGTGCAGATAATACATTCCTGTCTTTTCGTCATACTGCCATGCTGACCCGCCAAAACAGGACCCCCAGTTGTTCGGCGGCGTCTGCGCATCTTTGCCCTCACGCCAGATATAATAATCGCGGTATGCATTATCCTTTGATTTTTGACTCTCCACAAACCACTGGTGTTCGTCAGACGTGTGGTTCACCACTAAATCCATGACAATCTTTATACCGCGCGCATGGGCAGCCGCCAGCAGTTCATCAAAATCCTCCATCGTGCCAAATTCGTCCATGATATCTTGGTAATCGCTGATATCATATCCGTTATCATCGTTGGGCGACTTGTACACCGGCGAGAGCCAGATCACATCAATCCCCAGATATTTCAAATAGTCCAGCCTGCTGATAATCCCCTGCAAATCACCAATCCCATCCCCGTTGCTGTCCATAAAGCTGCGCGGATAAATCTGATAAATAACGGCTTCCTTCCACCATGTTCTCTTCATATTATCTCTCCCTTCCTTTTCCATCTATAACAAATATGTGCCTGCTTACTTTGTTCATAACTATACCTCCTGCTATAAAATCATTAAATTTCATGCGGCGCACTGCCTTCCTGTCCGCTGATAGATTTTTATTATCTACATTTTAATGATAATTGTGCGAAAAGTCTTACACTTATCTGATGAAAAAGTACGGTTTTATGACTTTTTATGTATTTTGTTTTTCTGATTCTATGAATTCTGCGTGCTTTCGGTACTGCAATGGTGTCGTCCCTGTATGTTTCCGAAATTCCTGTAGAAAATTCCCCAAATTATTAAAACCACACTCCAGACAGACTTCTGTCACTTGCAGACTGGTCTCTTCCAGAAGCCGCTTTGCCTGCTTGATGCGATACTCATTGACATATTCTATCGGAGAATATCCAATCGCCTTCTTAAAAAGGCGGCAGAAATACTGTTCGTTCAAATTGACCTGCCCTGCAAGGTCCGAAATATAGATTTTATTTTGATAATTGTCCTTGATATATGTGAGCGCGGTCTTGATGCTCTCCACACGCCTGTCAAAATTTCTTTCCGTAGAGAGAAAAAGCCCATGGGCAGAGAGCGTGGCAAGAATATACATCAGGCAGGACTTGACATACAGTTGGCTTGTCAAATTATCAGTCACCAGACTGCTGTTTGGCATATGCGCACGCGCCGCCTGCCCCGCAGAAGATTTCTCAATTTTCTGTCCGAAAGCGCGCATAATGTCCGTAAAAGCACTGCGCAGCGCGGAAAATGCGGGATGCTGCGGCGCGATACAGCGCGGAAAAAGAAGCTTTCCATTTTGGATTGGCTTGATCAGCCGAAGCTGCACCTCATCGCTGGAATCCAAGCCTAGAATACTTGGCGAGAAGACCACTGCATCTTCCCAGTAGCGCTCAGCGGTCTCAGCGGAAATACTGTGCAGTTCGCCGGGATTGACAAAATAAAAGCATTCAGACTGAACCATGAACGACTCCATGTTAATCTCCAGCCGAAATGCTCCTCCCGAAAAATACAGGATTTCTATTTCATCATGCCAGTGATGCTTGACAAAAACCCCCTTTCCCGCAGCATGTGTACGATATATTGCACATGGAAACGATTTCGTTCCATGGATACAGACTTCTTTTAAGTCTTTTAAGACAACGGGCTGTTGTTTCATGGTCGTTCTCCTTTACACAATGGTCTGACTTCATTTTCTGTCAAAACAGCCTCAACTGTTCATACTCTGCCTTTCGCTCCAGCAGACACGGTACTTTCTGAAGCAATTCACCCGCTTTGCGCCTGTCAAATATCCATGGGATCAGTTCGCTCTCCTCCAGCACAAGCGGCATACGGTCATGGACGGGTTTCATGGAGGCGTTCGCCTGTGTAGTCAGGATTGTAAACCGGTCTCCATCTTCATAATGGTTATAGATTCCTGCCATAAAGAGCACTGGTTTTCCTTTTCGGTAAAAGATATTTTTTTCCTTATAGCGGTTCCATTCATAGAACCACGCTGCCGGTATCACAATGCGTCGGTACGCCACACCTTCTTGAAAAGTCTTTTTGTCCAGTACAGATTCACTTCTTGCATTAAATATGACTTGTTTCCCCTGAAAGCCCGGAAGTCCCCACCGCTTCATGCTGCATTCCAGCCCGGAACCTGATGCCGTCAAAACTGGTGCTATTTCTGTCGGATGGAGATCTCTTGCCTGTATCTGAAAATTTATGGAAGCTCTTTTCCGTACATTCTCCTCGGTCAGTTGGATAATCTTTTCAATCTCTTTTGCCGTCTCCTCATCTACATGATATCTGCCGCACACAGCCGCGCTCTCCTTTCCATGAGTCGGGCCTTTTAGCGAACCCCCTACTCATTTACAAACAGTTTCTAAGTATTTACCATCAGCAAGGTTATTATGTTCTGATAACCTTATCAAAATACAGATTATTTGCCTCAATCTCTTCCCATTGATCAATTTTTCCAAAATATGTTTCAGCCCCACTAGGAATGCTGCTGTTTCCTTTTGCATCTTCGGCAGAGGAGAAAAATAAAGATTCTGTGCGAACTTCCTCTGCGGTCTCCACGACCAGCATGTAAGCTGGTATTGTCAATTCCAGAACATAAACGGCAATGGGATCTTTATAGATTGGTTCAGCTCCATGCTCTTTCATCACGCAGCAGTGTTCCATTCTATGTTCAATATTTTCCTTCGTTAAGCCAGCCCGCCAGTAACGCTTCATTTCAACGTGGATAAATTCCTCATACAAATCAAAAAACAGGTTTAGCGCCTTCTCCTCATCACCATGACAGTACGTGAGCATATTATGACACCACCCGGCACATACACACTCCGTATGCAGACGGGCATCGGTAAAACTATGCATAAAATGAAAGTCCAGCGGAAACAAATTGCCACGCCAGCATACGCCAAGGTCGTGTTCGGCAGCTTGGTAGCCATGAAGAAAATGCAGCAAGGGCGTAATCGCCTTACTGCCAAGAAACATTCCCGGGCGCGTTTGAATTTGTCGAATCATCCGATGCAGACTAGGCTTTTCATCTTTCCAAGGAATAGGAATCTCATATGTTACAGACTGCATATCTACACCTCCTCATCAGTGAATCCATCATTTTGTCTCACATGAATATACGCCGATTCTCCGGCTCTTATTTCATTGATAGCTTCCTTTTTATAGTATAACATTTTCTTCGAAAAACGTACAACAATTTATTCTATTCTTATACTGCCCCCCTGTCTTGTCTCGTATGTCTCTTTATGATAAAATTTTGATGGCGCAAACCGCTCACAACCGCAATTCATATCAACTGTTTTTTCACAGATATGATATACTGGTCGTAAGGAGTTTGATCATGAAATCTGCAATGTCATTTGATAAAGTCTTAGAATACATAGAAGAAAATTTGTATGAGGATATCTGTCTGGATCAACTTGCTTCGGCAGCAGGATATTCAAAATATCATTTTTTGCGCTTGTTTAAGGAAACATTTGATATGACGCCGCTGGAATACGTGCGCAGGCGAAGGATCACAGAGAGCGCCCGCGATCTTGCAGATACCGATGAATTGATATCTCAGATTGGTTATAAACATGGGTTTAATTCCAAGGAAAATTTTACAAGAGCTTTTCAGTCGGAGCATCATATATGTCCTTCAGAATATAGAATGACTGACAACAGTTTGAAGCTGCTTCACCGAAACAAACCAGAACAGGACGCTTTGACATTGGTTCCAACAATCACAGTACTAGAACCGTTCAGCGCAACAGTGTTTCAAAGTGACGAGGAGGAGCCTGCAAGATTTTGGAACAAATATAACTGCGGCGGATTTTCGAAGAGATTATCCGGCGGCACAGCACAGATGGATTACGGCTTTTCAGTGTGGAATTTTGAGCAGGGTAAGCTTGACTATTACGCTGGAATCCTGACAGAATATGCCAAGGGAAACGTATCGGGAACGATACAGCTCAATGTGAACGGCGGACTGTATGCGGTATTTGACACACCTAAGGCAGACAAGTATACCTTTGTCAATACCATACGCAGGACATGGGATTATATCATGCATGAATGGATTCCGCAAAGTGCGTATGAATATCTTGGCGATTGTGATTTTGAGACATACAGAGAATGCAGCAGGGAATTTTCGGAACAGATATTTATTCATATCAGGAAACGAAAAGAGGGTTGAATCAAGTTCGCTGTCGTATTAAGAAACACTTTATCATCATGAAAGACAAAAAGGAGAGAAAATTATGGCAGAAATCAAGAAAGTTTTCAGAGAAGAAATCCCTGCGATGCGGTTCATCGGAAAAAAATATCACGATTACAGCGGCTGGGGCGAATGGTTTGCAAACGGCTGGTTTGAGACCATAGAGAACAGCATGGGCGGAACGGACAAAATTCTTGAAATCTGGGACAACGGCGGGGCGTATGTCGGTTTGGAGTGCCGAAAAAACGGTGCGCTTCTGGAATACTGGATCGGAATGTTTACGCCCGAAAATACAGCTATTCCAGAAGGGTTTGCGCATATCGACTTCCCGAAGTCAAGCCTTGGAACCTGCTGGGTCTACGGCAAGGAAGAAGAAGTGCATGGCGCTGTAGGGAATTGCTGGGAATCCCTTCGCAATGCAGGTATGCAAATCGCTGTTGATGACAACGGCATTGAGAGATCTTTTGAGAACTGTCTGTGCCCCCGCTTTACAACGCCTGATGCAAAGGGAAATGTTATCCTAGATTACTGCTGCTTTGTGAAGTAGCATTTATTTTCTACTACCAGTTGAATTTATTTGATGAACTAACCGACACGGTTATGGTTTTTTCAAATTACTATGGTAAAATGGAGTCAGCAGAAAAGAGAACCGCCCAAAGGCATAAGGAGGATATGATATGAATTCTATAAATATTGGCTCAATAATTATGAATAAAAGAAAGGTCTTAGGATATACACAGCAAACTTTGGCGGATAAGCTGAACATTTCTTTTCAGGCAGTCTCAAAATGGGAGAATGGAACAAATTATCCAGAAATGGAAATGCTTCCTATGATTGCAAGTGTGTTGGACACAAGTATTGATTCCCTTTTGGGCTATAAATCCTTTGTGGTTTCTGATTATGATCAGCGCTATGACACAGCGGACTATTATTGGGGAATAACTCCCAATAATTTATGCTATGAAATCATGAAACTGCGACCGCCCGTGAAACCGTTAAAAGTGTTGGATATCGGCTGCGGAGAGGGGAAAGACGCTGTTTTTCTTGCTCGAAATGGTTATCTTGTAACCGCATTTGATTTATCCGAAACCGGAATAGAAAAAGGGAAAAAACTTGCCGAAAAATGTCATACCTATGTAGACTTCTTTAGAGCTGACATAACTGATTTTCGCGCAACCGACTACTATGACATTGTTTTTAGCAGCGGCGTGTTTCACTTTATTCCGCCCAAGATACGAGACGAAATTACCACAAACCTGAAAGAATACACAACGCGAAACGGCATACATGCAATCAATGTATTTGTAGATAAACCGTTTGTGGCAGTTGCGCCGGATAAAGATGCCAACCGGTTTCGCTGGACTACCGGAGAACTTTTTATGCTCTATCATGATTGGAAACTGCACAAAACAGAAGAAGTTATTTTTGACTGCAATAGCGGCGGAATCCCACATCAGCATTGTATGGATATTATGATTGCGGAAAGGGTAGAATAATTCTATGATAAAAACATTGTATGTGACGGATTTAGATGGAACTTTAATGCGGGACGATAAAATAATTTCAAATGAAAGTACCGTCATATTGAATCGTCTGCTTGCACAAGGTATCTTTCTTACATATGCAACCGCAAGATCGCTTCGCTCTGCCTCTAAAATTACAAGCAATATTTCCTTTCACCTGCCTGTCATTCTCCGTAACGGAACAATTCTTGCCAATCCTCTGACCAAGGAAGAATTCGAGATTTTGGTGTTTGGAAAAGAATTGCAACACATACGGCAGGCTTTAGCTGACACCGCTATCCCCGGATTTGCAACTGCTTATTTTGGCTCGAATGAAATAAAATTATGCTTGGCAGGAAGAACAAATGAAGGCTTTCAGGATTATTTGCAAAACCATTCTTCGGACAGCCGTATTCATATGGTTGATACGGAAGAGCAATTATACGAGGGGAAAACGTGCTATTTTACATTTATCGCCCCCAGAGATGAATTGCAGCCCCTTTATGAACGTGTAAAACAGATTGCGGGAATCCATTGTGTTTTTCAACAGGATAAATACAGACCAGAATACTGGTTAGAACTATGTCCGGGAAATGCAACCAAGGCAGCCGCAATTCAAAGAGTAAAACAGCTATGCGGCTGCCAAAAGGTAATTGTATTTGGTGATTCAGCAAATGATATTTCCATGTTTCAAATGGCAGATGAATCGTATGCAACACAAAATGCGATTGACGAACTAAAGGAAATTGCTACGGGAATCATTGAGAGCAATCAAACTGATGGTGTGGCAAAATGGTTAGCGGCGCATCTGTGAGCAAGGGTGGTAATAAGTCAGCTTTCCCATAACACTGCTACTTCAAAAACATAAATGTCTCTATCGTACCAGTATCACTTATCATCATTTCCGGGTATCCCCTTCATTGCCAAATCAACAATCTCATAAACACTTGGATTATCAGATAAACCAACTAATTCGGGATAAAATATCAAATCAGTCCCCCTTGAATGATTAATGCTGTCCTTAAATTTCATTAGCAATTTATCAAATTCCTCATCAGTTAACATTCTTTTGGTTGTTTTATTATACCTAGCCATTATTGTTTCCGTTAAATCAATCAATTCTTCTCTGGACATTTTTTGTTCCATAGTTTACCTCCTAATTTTCTAGCTTTTTAGAAACTTATACTTTCTTAAATTTCCCATTTACCATGTAGCAAATAATTTTTTCTCCCCTGTTTCAATGTCATATGATTTGGATTACTATACTTCTCTTCCTCCACAATTCCATCATCTTCCCATCCACAATTTGAACAAATATCGTATTCTCCTCGCGTAGAAAGTGTTTTCTCTCCACAACATAGACAAATATATTCTTCTGGTTGTTCTCCATATACAATCACAGTTTTTTTCAATATATTTGATACCATGTTTCCCAAATTTTCGTTAGAATAGCCACTATAACTGTATTCGCAAAGAAGTTTGACCAGTGTATCATATCGGGGAGACATTGTATCTGCTTGTGGTTCTTCAAAATTCAAAAGTTCTTGTCTCAGACTTAATGACAGCAAATGAAATATTTCATCTGCTTCATCAAGCCCCCATGCATTAACAATAATTGCTTCTCTATCTTCTGGAGAAACTTTTTTATACTCATTTGTAGCGATAATCTCAATTGCCTGCTTTCTGTCCATTTATTTTTCTCCAACTGTTTAATTGCATTGTTCAAACACATCACATATCTGTATTGTTTTTTGCCGCTTCAATAGCATATTTTAGAAGTAAATGAGGATATTTTATATATATTTTTTCCAAACAGTCAATGTAATTTACACTGTTCAAATTATCTGCAACTTCTTCAAACACTTCACTTACATATGAAATTTCTTCATCATCTAATTGATTCAGTATATCAATTGTAAGCAATTCATCTTTACTCAATATCTCAATTAATTCATTTCTACATTCTTCAATTCTATAATAATCTTCTTCATGTAATTTTACCCTCTTATTTATTATATTTTTGACTGTATTTAACAAATATATTTCCCTCCTCTAGTATAGTTCTTCTATATCACTACTATGCAGTTTTCTATTACTAAAAGATTATCTGCTTCGTATGAAATTTACACTGCTTATTTTAAATAACCTATTGTTTTATTTCATTTACGTTTCGGATAAGTTAATGCAACATCAATCCCTACACCCTTTACAAGAAAATCCGTCAATGAATGCGCTATTTTTTCCGCTTTTTCAATACATAAGATACCAGCCTCATCTCTGTACAGACCAAATCCTTCTTTCCCTTCTGCATAATAGTAAACAAAGTCCCCTACATCATCTCCAATCATCCATGCATTGTCAAAAAATTCATCCTCTGGTATCGCTTCCGAAAGTTCATCTAGTTTATCAAGTGAATAACTTGCACTCTAAATAAAGATTGTCAATGTAGAATTAGGCTTAACTAACTTATCTACACTAAACGATATACCAACTCCTTCATTTCCAGAAATAGTATGTAAAAACTTTAAATAATCTTCTGGCAGTTGTATGGGGGACTGTTCTATCACCTCTTCGATATCTTCTTCTCCTCCGGGTACTATTCTTACTGAATCTAAATCAATCATTAATCTGTGGTTTAATTTTTTTAATATATCCATACTTTTTCTCCTCTACAAACTGTTCCATTCTTATTCCATCAATATTCGCAGTATTCATTCTTACTATGGCGCTAATTTTTCTATCAGCGAATACGAACTTACGATATTATATCCTTTATGATATCTAAAAATGGTTCATTTCCTCTGAAAACATCCTCTCCTGCCATTAAATACGCCCGCATCAAATATTCCTTTGCATCATTCTCATCTTGAAGAAACACAAAACATTGACCAATACGCATATTAATATAGGGATTGGAATTATCATAACGATGTGCGTCAAAATAATAACGTTTGGCATTTTCATAGTCATCTTTCAAAAAGCAGCAGTCTCCAAGTCCTGCATATGCATTTCGATAATACCGTTCTATTTCATCACAATTAAGCTCAGAAATCCTCTCAAGTCCCTGTAAATATAATTCTTCAGCTTCTTCATAGTCCTTCTTATCAAAAGCTTTATCTGCCTTATCTATTAGTTTATTGGCAGGCAGCTTACTTCTTGATTTTGCAGTCTTTCTCTTCCCCAGAACAAGCTCTTTATATTCTCGATTTTCAGGGCGATTAATAAGTCCATAACCCTTACCTTTCTCCAATGAACGGGCAAAAAGTTCCTTTGCAATACCTATATCTCCTTTTTCATATGCTAATCTTCCAGCCCAAAATTCTCTGTCTTCCGAATCTGCCCTGTCTAAAGCGCATATGAACAGCAGTGCCAAAAATTTATCTGCATAGGCAAGCCTTTTTGTCTCGATGCCATACTTTACTATATCTGTAACTACAAACCAACTCATTGGCTGTTTATATTTTGGCTCAGGCAGCAAATCCCATGCTTCCATGCAAATTTTCCATGCTTTGTCGCAATTTCCCTCCTCAAATAAAAGAGTCCAATCATTTTTCATATCAAATATTAAATCTTCAGCTTCCTTCTCTGTCATACAAATGCCTTTCCATTTCGATTATTTCTTCTTACAATTCTTTACACCATTTGTTACCAGATCATCATATGCTATTCTACGATCATTTTCAATCCTTTCTCCTGCATAAACCATACAAATACCGAATTATAATTATAATACCTCACCCGCAGATAGTACTGTTCTGTCTGCTCGTCATATTGCTGATCTGTATAGCAGATTGCTGTACCCAAATGATAATTGTTTTTCTTGGAATAGCCCTGCTTCCCCTTCTTTCTCGTGCAGAACTCTTTTCTCTTCATTTCTCACTGGTATCATTGCATAAGGTCTCATTCATTCATCTGTTCTATAGTTTTTAATACCAACTCTTTAATATATTCATCACATCGAGGAGCTAATAATATATACTTCTCTTGATCTGATTCATGTATTGGCGTTGCATTTCCAAATACATCGACTTTTTTGCATCCACTTCCAAGACCATAAGTGAAATAACTATCTTCTACATCATTAGGCGTATAATTTTCTTGATGACCAACAATTCTCCAATCCCCACTTCTTTTATTGTCAAATAAAGTGTATGAATCAAGAACTATTAATGGCATTAATCTTGAAGATTTTTGTATAATTTCCGCATTCATAAAAATATCTGATGATATATAATCAAAAATTTCTGCAATATGTCCTACAACTGTTTTCGCCATAATCCTTCCAAAACAATATTGTTGACTTTTTAATTCAAAACAAAATATGTCCCCTGATTTTATAAAACGTAACATTGTTCGCTTTTTTTATCCCATCCCCATATTTTTATGGTTGACATTCTCTTTCTCCTTTTAATTCTTCTTTCAAGACACTGATAAGCTGCCTTAAACCATTTTGCTCTTTTGTCTGTTCTTTTTTCTCTATAAGAGTTATTCTTATTTCCTCTATTTTGTTATCAATTTTCTGTCCTCTTATTCCAGTTTTTGTTCCATACTTTTTGTTAAATATTGCTCATAACCTCTTGCATTTTCGTATACAACATTTTTGCCCCCGCTCAAACACATGCAATTATCTGGTTGTACAGTAATTCAAAAATCAGAAACTGATCTTTAAAATCTCCTCTTTACTAAATTTAATATTTTTGTTCTCCTTTTGTTTTTCTTGACAATATGTCAATACTTGCTGCAATTTGTAATCCTCAAAATAATTTTGATTTATATTCTTTACAACATCAAGAATACATTCCGTATACCCATCATCGTCCTCTACAATTTCCAAATATTGTGGTAATGCCTCCTTTTGCTCTATCATTACCTGTGCATCTACATATGAAGCAATCCCGCCAAATAATAAGTATATATTAGAATTTATCGTATCTTCTGAAATTGTTGAGTAATACTCAAAATTTATATCATCTTCAGGAGCAATCCCATCACATAAATCATTTAAAACATCATCTTCTACATTTTCCCACTTTTCAATACACTTCCAACACAAATCTAACAGCTTTTGACTATATTCAATTCCCTCTCCTTTTGGCAACATATTGATCACATGCTCCCCCATAACGCTCGCAAGAACAGCTTTCGTGTATTCATTAATACTCTCTAAATCAAACATTTACATTCTCCTAAAATTATCTTACTCTTAGAATATCATTTTCTATATAGATAAATTTCTTTATTTTTTTGCATCTGTAAAAAGTTTAGTAAATTTATCAAAATTGTTGTTTACTTTTTGACTACATTTTTATAATTCTACCATATTATCAAAAGAAAGAGTACCCTTTCCATTTGTAATACCACCACCTTTATATGTTGAAAAATGATTTTTCGTCCTTTTCGGCTATCCATTTAAAATGATTTTTAAAATAAAAATCAATGCAACTATCAGATATTGTACAATCTGTCCTACTTATCACCTCTGTTTAAAACTCAATTCTCATAACTTTTATAATAGCTGAAATATAATTTTAATTTTTCAACAAGAAACTATAAGATATTTTATGACCGATGTGCTAGATCAATAAAAACAGTTCATTGCATGAATTCTCTTATTGTATACTCTGTCTTATTAATTAATCATCAGTGTTATTTTCCATGCTAAATTCTTCGTTATCATATTCTTCGAAAAATAAGTCACATAATTTAAAAAACAGTTCTATTGTTTCCGTTTCATTATTGGTAACATCTTTTAATGTTTTATTCCAAGAATAATATTTTTCTTTATACTTTCTATCTATATTTTTTTAATCCATGTCACCATCCAGTTCCAAAAATAATTATGAAATTGCAAATCAATATGATCACCACGTTTATTTAATAAATTACATGATATAAATCCATAAATTACATGCTCTATATAGTCCATTCTAATTTCTTCTACAAACATTCGTGGATTTTTTTTAATAGCTTGAATAAACTCTTTAACATTCATTTTATTATGTCCTCCATTATTTCATGCAAAGTCACGTTCTATTCTCACAAATCGTCTTATCTCTCGTAAAATTAAGAAGATTTGGTATATTTTATTTCTTTTACATATCTTGATAGGTATAACAGATCTGTACATGATTCTGTCTTCACTAAAAGCCTGAAATCCTCTGATGGACGGAACAAAACATCAATACCTTTGGTCGAATCTCTTGCATTAAATATAAGAGCCAAAATTGCTCCACCTGCTATAACAAGTTCCCCTGTTTTTCCCTTTTCTTATAATTTTTTTGTCTACTTCCAAAAGAAGTTTTTCAATATCATTTTTAGATAGCTTTTTAACATCTCCTTAATACCGTATCACCCACCATAAGATTACGCTTTTTATATTCAATAGGGGTTGTCTGAATTAAAAATGTTTGATAATCTTTATTTTCAGTGTCATAAGCAAAGTAAATATGACCAAATTTATAATCCTGTTTTGTTGTCCACTCAGGAACCGGAAGATTACAATCATTTGCAAGTTTTTCTACACTACCTGCCAGCATACAAAGAAATAATCTATAATTCGGATTATAAACTGGTTCATCTTTCAAAAGCTGATATCTGTCATTATCATTTTTCTTCCTATAAAAACTATCTAAAAATTGTCCATGCAATAATATTTCATCTTCTGTCCTCAATAAAATCGAAATACTTCTAGCACTATAATCAGTATTGTCCATAACTAAATTCCTTTCAAATATTGAAACATATAGTAAGTTCAAATTTAATATATTGTTCTATCATATATTCCATACGTTTAAATCTAATAACTTTATTGTAGCATTTACAAAACGCATTATCAATTCTATAACACTGATACTTGTGGAATCTTTTTGAAAACCATTTTTCCCCCTCTTCGTCTGTCATCTCATAAGCTATTTTATTAATTAGTTTAATTTGTTTTTTACTAAGAAACTTTTTCTTTTCACTCCAATATTCGTTCATATTTTCCATGAAATAAATTTTAGTATCTTTAAAACTTTGCACATGAACATTTCTATATATTTCCATTTTTACACCACCTAGTATTACAATGAAAAAACACATTTAGAGTATTAGCTCCAGTCATTTCTGTCATTATACTTTTTAATAATACATTCTCAAACGATACAAAATACATTTTATTACCTATAAACTATGCTCCAATTTCTACATCTTTAAACTGTATCTCCAAATACTGATTTCCACTCATATTGCTGCTTATAAATATCGCATCTTCAATTTTACCGCCTCTGACATATTGATCAATGTATTCCGTATCTTCCTGTAATTTTACCTTCTTAAAAATACAATCAAGAAATCCATTCCCTTTAATATATGAAATTTCGCCGCTATATTCCAAATTAATATTTTCAAACAAACAATCTCTAAATAAATTGTCCTCCAATATCAAATAGCTCTGCCCAAAATCTATATGAAATTCGCAATGAATAAACTCTCATTTTTCACTACTAATCGCATGATCATCAAAAGTCACATTATGAAATTTACTATATTCATACGAAATTCTATCACAATGTAAATTCATAATTTTACAAGGTAACATTTTCTAATAAAATTTCTCCGTCAGCAACATACGCTGCTAGATCTACGACTTCTTTAACACCTGCCCATAGGTCAGATCCTGAAAACTCTGGCTCACCGGTGCAAGGCTTCATTCCATTGTGTAGGAAAGCGCTTTCAGGCTCATAGAACACAGCCCGCATTCCTTTTTCATCTATATATTCGTGATCTTTCCGGTAAAGAGGATGCCGTCCCTGCCGTCCTCTGTTGGATAGGTGGAATAGGTGACTTAGAAAATATCCATTATTCAAGGGTTTCCAATGCCCCTATGAACTTGTAATAGATAGTAAGTCGTTGAATTTTCTGCCCGTCAACTTCTACGGGTTCAGAAACAAGAATTTTTTCTATCAGTTGATTGATTATCTTAAAATTGAGTTCCGTTATTCCTGCATAACCGCTTATCTGCTCCGCAAACTGCTCAATGGAAGATAACTGCTCCTTGTCCGCTATGGCACTTTTTTCAAGTTCCTTTATCTTGGCTGTCAGTTCTTCCTGCTCGCTGTCATACCTTGCCGACAGCATTTGGAAACGCTTTTCGGTCAGCAGTTCCCTTGTCAAGTCCTCGTACAGTTTGGCATACAGGTTTTCAATCTCCGACACTCGCTGTTTACATTGCCTTAATTCCTTTTTCTGCTGTTCCTTGTCCGCTGACAGTTGAAGATTAAGACGCTCCGCAATTTCCGTTACCATTGCTTTCCTGTCCGTCAGTGCCTGTCCTGCGTGTTTCTGAATGTCCGCAAGCACAACTTCGTGAACCGTCCTCGCCTCAATGGTGTGTGATGAACAACCCTCTTTCCCAAACTTGCGGTATTTGGTACAGCAGTAGAAAGTCTTGTCTAATACATTGTTACGCTTTCTTTTCTGCTCGACTTTGGCAAGCATGGCACTCCCACAATCGGCGCATTTGATAACCCCTCGGAA
>ERZ808054.297-NODE-297-length-55172-cov-20.267828_pt1 | contig 55172 bp, 46 predicted proteins | sample MGYA00380201_ERZ808054 | MGnify/ENA primary metagenome ERZ808054 (study PRJEB31490, sample SAMN06133419) | mouse gut metagenome | isolation source: Z5_2 | host: mice | place: China: Chengdu | collected 2015-05 ... | reverse complement strand
TTCTTGATGCCAGCTTTGCAGATATTTGTGAGAAGCGCTTTGAAGCCAATAATTTCTCTTTGACTTCTTGAAAACAACGTATCTTGGTTATCGACAAGGAAACAGTGTTTCAAGCAGTCCGGTCGAGTTTTTTGCGGTAATTCGTAAGATTTTTGGAGATTTTCTGAAAGCGGTTGATATGATTTTGGCCTGTCCGCATCACTTATTGGAGACCCGCAGAGAGGTACTTCCGGAGCATAAAGTGAAACGAATGGATGCAAGCGGCTGTCGCTGGCTGGAGAAACACCCCGACCATGTGATGAAATCGGGCAGTCGAATTATGGTTGATCGGGTACTTGGCGTACGAAAACAGGTAACCTATGATACCAAAGAGAACCGCATGTCCAAATTTATATTGCGCACAACGATCAAGAAGCTGGAAGATTTTAAGAGAAATTATTTAAAACTTCAAAGGGCGAAGGATCCGGCAGTCGTAGAGGAAATCGACGGTATGATCTGCGCGTGCAGGCGGCGTATGCATACGGCTTTTTTCATGAGCATTGAGGAAAAAGAGGCAGATGCGGGGATGTCGCTTGTCTTTTCTATGGCGTCGGGATATCGGGATTTGTATAAATATTATTTGATGCTATTGCGTGGACTTTCTGCTACCGGGGATGTCTTCCATATTTCTGTCAAAGATCTGGCGGTTTTGTATGAATATTGGTGCTTTATTAAATTGAACAGTATGATGAAAGATCGCTATAAGATGATTTCTCAGGATATTATTAAGATACAGGGGAACGGACTGTTTGTATCACTGGTAAAAGGGCAGGGGTCAGAGGTGAAGTATGAGAATACTGAAAATGGGGATATCATTACGCTTTCCTACAATCCAAAGACTGCGGGAAGTCCTACTGTTGCACAAAGACCCGACAATGTGCTCTCCTTGAGAAAACGCTCAGGATTTAAGCAAAACAGGCAGTATGAATATGTATTCGATGCGAAATACAGAATGAATCCGGCGCTTCCGGGAACGGATTATTATACGGCGATTTCCCAGAGTCCAGGACCGGAGGTAGACGATATCAATACGATGCACCGTTACCGGGATGCGATTGTCTATCAGAATGGGGCCTCCCCTTATGAGCGGACTATGTTTGGCGCCTATGTGCTGTTTCCCTATTCTGATCTGGAAAAGTATAAAACTCATCGATTTTATAGAAGTATTGAAGAAGTTAACATTGGCGGCTTGCCCTTCCTGCCGTCATCCACAGAATTGGTGGCACAGATGTTGGAGGAATTGATCGCTGATTCGCCGGATTCTGCATTTGAGAGAGCGACTTTGCCAAGAGGAATTGAAGAAAAACTCATGAAAGTGGACTGGGAGAATCGGGATGTATTAGTAGGAAGTTTGAGGAGTAAAGCACAGTTGGATGTGGCATTGCGGCATAACTTTTATCATATTCCGGCAAGTCAGCTTCCGGAATCTGCTTTTCCAATCCATTATGTGGCCATATACCAGTCGAAAAATTTTTTTGGGCCGGAGGCGGGAATCCGCTATTACGGTGTGGTGACGAAGTGTATTCCGGTAAAAAGAAACCAGATCCGTGAACTGCCGAAAAATTCTTCGGAGGAGTACTACCTGCTGGAGGTAAAAGAGTGGAAGCGGTTAGAGCGTGTCGTAGCTCCTAAGGAGTTTGGGCAGGTAAGATGCCTGACGAATCTGTTTTTGCTGGAGCACAGCGCTGAGTACCCGGAGTTGCTGCTGCGGTCGGAGGAGGAGTATCGACTTTATACGGAACTGAAACGGGCAGTGAAGAATCCGGAGATTGATGATGAGAGCAACGATTTGGGTTTTAAATTCAATAAGGCGACGGTTCTGTTTGAAAAAGATGAGATTCATGTATACCAGGATCATAAATTGGTTGAGAGATATACGGTTGCGGAATTTACAAGAAGTCCGAATGCTGTATTTCAGAAAATAAAGAAGCATTTGGAAGTTGCACAATAAATTGGCACAGCAAAGGCATAACAAATACCGCTTTTATCCTGCTGTAAATCACAGTCACACCGGAGAATGCCAGAAAACAGGCTATTCTCTCGCTCGCTCATTCAAGGAGACTTCCCATGGATCATTTACGTTGTGTAGTAGAACGAATTACATATCAGAATGCCGACAACGGCTACACGGTGCTCAAATGCGCTGTCAAGAACGCCCAGGATCTGGTGACGGTAGTCGGCATTATGCCGGACACTCACGTAGGCTCGGTGCTTGCGCTGGAAGGCGTCTGGAAGGTGGACGCCAAATACGGCCGCCAGTTTTCCGTGGAGAAATTCGAAGAGACCCTTCCGGCCACGGTTTACGGCATCGAGAAATATCTTGGTTCCGGTCTGATCAAAGGCGTGGGGCCGAAGTTTGCCCGCCGCATTGTGGAGAAATTCGGAAAGGACACGCTGGATGTGATCGAGGAAAATCCGGATGCGTTGATCGAGGTGGAAGGCATCGGCAGAGTGCGGGTGGAGCGGATCAGGAAGAGCTGGGAAGAGCAGAAGGAGATCAAGAATATCATGCTTTTTCTGCAGGGGCATGAAGTCAGCACCAGCCATGCCACGAAGATCTTTAAGACCTATGGCAGCGACAGTATCAGCGTCGTGCAGGAGAATCCTTACCGGCTGGCCGACGATATCTGGGGCATCGGTTTCAAGACGGCGGATACCATAGCGGAGAAGATGGGCATTGAGAAGGATCGTTTTATCCGTCTGCGGAGCGGTATTCTCTATACATTGAATAAACTTTCCGAGAATGGCCACTGCTATGCGGTAAGGGAGCAGCTGATTCAGGCTGCGGTGCAGCTTTTGGAGGTGGAGGAGGCGGAGCTGGAGATTACTTTGGACGAAATGCTGCGCACGGAGGAGGTGATCCGGGAGGAGGAGGCCATCTACCTGCCGCCTTTTTTCTTTTCCGAGACTGGCTGTGCGAAGCGGCTGCTTAAATTGCTGGCGGCCGAGCGCCGTGTGCAGATGGATGTGGATACGGTGATGGAGACGGTCATGGGCCGGACAGGGCAGGGACAGCACATCACCTACGACGAAGTCCAGCTGGAAGCGATCCGCGCAGCGGTATCTTCCAAGATCATGGTGCTCACCGGCGGCCCGGGTACGGGCAAGACCACCACAACCATGGGGATCATCGCCGCCTATCGTGCCGCCGGCTGCCGTATTGTTCTGGCGGCACCTACGGGACGGGCGGCGAAGCGCATGTCCGAGGCCACCGGCATGGAGGCAAAGACCATTCACAGGCTGCTGGAGTATAAGCCTCCGGAGGGCTACCAGCGTAAGGAAGAAAACCCGCTGGAGGGAGACGTGCTCATTCTGGACGAGTGCTCCATGATTGACATTATGTTGATGTACAACCTGTTAAAAGCCATGCCGGAGCAGATGACGCTGATCATGGTGGGCGACACCGACCAGCTGCCCTCGGTGGGCGCCGGAAATGTGCTGAAAGATATCATTTCTTCCGGGCGGATCCCTGTAGTGCGCTTAAGCCGGATCTTCCGGCAGGCCCAGGGCAGCCGTATCATCATGAATGCCCACCGCATCAACAAAGGGGAGCAGATCGACATGCGGGGCGGCCGGGACTCGGATTTCTTTTTTGCCGCGAAAGAGACCAATGAAGAGGTGGTGGAGCTTCTGGTGAAATACTGCACCGAAAATCTGCCGCGCTATTATCATGTGGATGCCCTGCAGGATATTCAGGTGCTGACGCCCATGCAGAGAGGCGTCTGTGGGGCGGCGAACTTGAATCAGGTGCTGCAGGAGGCCATGAATCCGGGCAGCATTTTCCTGCGCAGAGGTGGCACGCAGTACCGGCTCCATGATAAAGTCATGCAGATCCGCAACGACTATGATAAGGAAGTTTTCAATGGTGACATAGGTGTCATAAATCATGTGGACATGGAAGAGCGGGAACTGACCGTGAATTTTGATGGACGGGAAGTGGTGTATGACGTAAGTGAGCTGGAGGAATTGACCCTTGCCTACGCCACCACCATTCACAAATCCCAGGGATCCGAGTATCCCATTGTGGTGATGCCTTTTACCATGAGCCATTATGTGATGCTGCAGAGAAACCTGCTTTACACCGGCGTGACCAGGGCGAAGAAGATCCTGGTGCTGATCGGGGAGAAAAAGGCGGTCTGGTACGCCGTCAAAAACGAGACCACCGCAGACAGAAATACGAAGCTGGCGGAACGTCTGCGGGAGGACAGCATGGAGTCCCGGATCGTTGCGCGTATGGTGCAGACAGAGCGGGCAGGACGGCAATCTGACAATAACGCAGGCCGGGCAGAGGCAGCAGCGGGGGATGTGCCGGCAGCTCGGTCAGATCGGCAGGAAGTCTCTGTGGCAGGTAGTCTCAATCAAAATAAAGTCAGGATGATCCGGTACAAAGGCGGAGCGCAGCCTTCCATGGTCGGCGAACAGCCGGCCCTTTACAGCGGTTCGCTGTTCCAGCGGCTTGGCCAGTCCGAATTCCGCAGCAGTTTTTCCCTGAAAAGCAATGACCGGAATTATGTTCGGGAAAAAGGAATGGACACGGTGAGAAAGCACGCGCAGGATTTCATTGCCAAAAGACTGTCGCCGGCCGCGCCGGCAAACGACGGCAGACAGACGCCCATGCGCGGACATCCGGTCTTCGTGGCCCAGCACGCCACGGCCACCTGCTGCCGCGGCTGTCTGGCGAAATGGCACGGGATCGCGGAGGGAGAGGCGCTGTCGGAGTCAGAGCAGGAGTATCTGGCGGATGTGATCATGGAATGGATCAGGAGACAGATGGAAACCACTTGATAGAAAATGGATTTTTGCGGAAAATATAGGAATGGCATGGAGATGTTAGGATGTAAAACAAATCCCGGCAGACTGGAGGTGTTGTTATGACAACCATCTACTACATAGAAGACGACGAAAATATTGCCCGGCTGGTGAGCGAATATCTGAACCGGCAGGGCTACAGCGTTTCCATCTTTCCCACAATCGCCGGGGCCAGGGAGGCTTTTGCAGGAAAGCTCCCCACACTGGCGCTGGTGGACTGGAATATGCCGGACGGTACCGGCAGCGCTTTCTGTCGGTGGATCCGCTCCCATTGGAAAGATCTGCCGGTGATTTTTATCACCGTCCGCGGCGATTCCCGGGATATCGTGTCCGGCTTTCAAAACGGTGCCGACGACTATGTGGTGAAACCTTTTGAACTGGAAGTGCTGCACTCCCGCATACAGGCATTGCTGCGCAGAACACGGGACGCTGCGGGGAAGTATCTGTCCTGCGGGGAAATATCCCTTGACCGGGAGAAGATGCAGGTATACCGGAACGGGGCGGAAGTCCCCTTAAGTCCGATAGAATACCAGCTGCTCTTAACCCTGCTGGAGAATAAAGGAAGAACCGTCACCAGACAATCTCTTTTGGAAAAAATCTGGGACAGCAGCGGTAATTTCGTCAATGACAACACGCTCACCGTCACCATGAAACGCCTGCGCGACAAGCTGCTGCAGCCGGCCTGCCTTAAGACTGTCAGGAGTGTGGGATATCGTATGGAGGAAACACCATGACCGCAAGAAGAAATATCGCAATTCTGATAGGATTTGTCCTGTCGGCCAGTCTGTTGTCTGCATCTGTGACTGCCGCGCTTCTGGAGCGGTATTATGGACACGCATACGTGCAGACGCTGGGACAGATCTGTGAGGGTGTGATTGAACATCTGACCGACAGCGCGACATATCTCCCGAATAATGAACAGGAGGCTAATCGCCAAACTGCCCTCTTCCAAACCGAGCAGGCTGTCCTGAACGCGCTGAAAGAATACCGATACGACCCGTCTGCTTCGGCCGGACAGAACCTCCTTCTTGCCTACGGTTATCGGCCAACCGATTTTTTGCAGTCTGCCGGCATAGGAGGCAGGCTTTTTATCTGGAGTGGATTTGTTGCGGGCAGCCTCTTATTTCTGGTGTCTTTTTCGCTTTTGAACAAAAGAGTGACCATGCAGGTCAATGGAATAACAAACTATCTGGAACAGGTGAACAGGGGAAGTGGCGGCGTGCTTGGGCAAGTCGGCGAGGGTGCTTTTTCCAGGCTGCAGGACGAACTCTACAAGACAGTCACCGCTCTGCGGCAGACGAAAGATACGGCGCTTGCGGCCAGAAATAATTTTGCCGAAAACCTCTATAATATCGCCCACCAGCTTAAGACGCCGATCACCGCCATATCTCTGTCCGTGCAGATGCTCCGCAGTGAAATGACAGGAGAGGGGACGGAAGCAGGACATCTTGCCCGGATCGCGGGGCAGCTCGCTCGGCTGACCCGTCTGGAAGAAGCGCTCCTTCTGCTTTCCCGCATCGACGCCGGCACGCTGACGCTTGAGAAAAAGGAAGTCGACGTTTTCACCCTGCTTGTGCTGTCTGCCGAAAATCTGCAGGAGCTTTTTCGGGAGAAAAATATCACGGTGGAGATACCGGAAGCGGGCGGGACATGCATTCTGGCGGATATGGAGTGGACCATGGAGGCCGTGATGAATCTTTTGAAAAACTGCATGGAGCACACCCCGTCCGGCGGTACGGTTCGCTGCGTCTATGAAAAGAATCCCCTCTACACGCTGATCCGGATTCAGGATACCGGACCAGGTTTCGCCAAAGAAGACCTGCCCCGCCTTTTCGAGCGTTTCTATCGGGGAAAAGATGCGGCAGGCGGCGGCATTGGCATCGGCCTTGCGCTCTCCAAAGCCATCATCGAAGGGCAGAACGGCATCCTCTCCGCGTACAATCTGCAGACGGATGTGCAGAAGGGCGTGCGGACGGGCGGGGCCTGCTTCGAAATTCGCTTCTACCGGTAAAGCTTTCAGGACATTTCCGATACTGTCACCAAGCTGTCACTTTACCCGTCTATAATTCAGGTACAGAGAGGAGCCGGAGAAACAAAATCTGCGGTTCTGCTCACGCACCCGGGTATACCCCGTTTGGAACGGCGTAAAATACAAGGAATTGACAGGAGGAAATTATTTTGGAGATTTTAAAATGCGAAGGTGTGGAAAAAACCTACGGCAGCGGCGGCAATCAGGCGGTGGCGCTTGCAGGCATTGATCTGACCGTTGAAAAAGGAGAATTCGTGGCGATCATCGGGGCTTCCGGCTCCGGAAAGTCCACGCTGCTGCACATTCTGGGCAGTGTGGATAAGCCCACTGCGGGCAAAGTGACGGTGGAGGGCACCGACCTTGCGACCCTGCATGCGAAACAGGCGGCCATTTTCCGGCGCAGGAAGGTGGGGCTGGTGTATCAGTTTTATAATCTGATTCCGACGCTCACCATTCGAAAGAATATCCTTATGCCCCTTCTTTTGGATAAAAAGAAGCCGGATCCGGCATTTTTTGACCAGATCGTACAGTCTCTGGGCATTCAGGAAAAGCTGGACCTGCTGCCGAATCAGCTTTCAGGCGGCCAGCAGCAGCGGGCGGCCATTGCCCGGTCGCTGATCTACCGCCCGGCAATTCTGCTGGCGGACGAACCCACCGGCAATCTGGATCAGAAGAATTCCAGAGAGATCATAGATATGCTAAAACTGTCCAACCGCAGTTTAAAGCAGACGATCCTGCTGATCACCCATGATGAAAAGATCGCGCTGGAGGCGGACCGGATCGTCACCATAGAAGACGGCCGGATCCTGGCCGACGAGAAAAGGAGGTGACAGGTATGTGGAAAGAATATTCATCCGGTTACCTCAAAAAGAACCGTGCATCCAGCATATCGGTTATGACGGCGGCTTTTATCTCTGCTCTGCTTTTGTCCCTGCTGTGCAGTATTTTTTACAATCTGTGGGTCTATGAGATCGAGCGGATCAAAACGGAGGAAGGCGACTGGCAGGGCCGGATCGTGGGCGAGATCAGCGAACAGGATTTAGGACGTATCCGGAATCATGCCAATGTGGAAGCGGCAGTGATCAACGAGGACCTGTCAGCAGGACAGGAAACGGTGGTCGATCTTACCTTTATCAATAAGAGGGAGGTTTTCGAAGACCTGCCCCGTATTGCAGATCTGGTGGATGGTGACGAATATCCCGCCGTCACTTATCACTACGCCCTTTTAAACATGTATCTGGTTCGCAGCGCCGAGGATACTGCCCTGCGCTGGGTGTTTCCGTTTGCACTGGCGGTCACGGCGGCGGCCTGTCTGTCGCTTGTGCTGGTCATTCACAACGCTTTTGCGGTGTCCATGAGTGCCAGAATCCACCAGTTCGGTATTCTGTCAAGCATCGGCGCCACGCCGGGCCAGATCCGCACCTGCCTTTTGCAGGAGGCGTTTGTGCTGTGTGCCGGGCCGGTATTGGCAGGCAGCCTGCTGGGCATACTGGTCAGTATGGGAATGGTGGCAGCCACGAATCTTCTGTTGGCGGACGTGGAGGGAAGGCTTGTGCTGCCGTTTGGCTATCATCCCCTGATCCTGTGTCTGTCGCTTTTGACAACTGCTGTCACGCTGCTTGTCTCTGCCTGGATTCCGGCGCGGAAGATGAGCAGGCTGACGCCTCTGGAGGCCATCAAAAATACCGGAGAGCTGCAGCTGAAACGAAAAAAGAATTCCAGACTGTTGTCACTGCTGTTCGGAATAGAGGGAGAGCTGGCCGGAAATGCGCTGAAAGCGCAGCGAAAAGCCATGCGCACCGCAGCCTTGTCGCTGGTTTTTTCCTTTCTGGCTTTTTCCTTTATGATGTGTTTTATCACGATCACGGAGGTCAGCCAGCAGGAGACATACTTCGCCAGATACCAGGACGCCTGGGACGTGATGGCGACGATGAAAGATACGGACCTTGGTGATTTTGTGAAATTAACGGCATCAGACCGGCAGCAACAGTCCGAAGCACAGAAGCAGTCCGGAGAACAGAAATTGTCAGATGAAATCGACCAGACGTGGAACACCCTGCAGACTCTGCCGGGAGTACGCAGCTGTACAGCCTACCAGAAAGCAGCGGCGCGAAGGATCGTCACACCGGAAGAGATCAGCGCGGAAATGTTGGCAGCAGGGGGCTTTGAGAACCCTCCGGCGGAATATGTCTCCAGGGTTTCCGGCGGTTTTGTGGTAAATGCGCCGCTGGTTGTTCTGGATGACGACAGTTTTCTGGAATACTGTGCGCAGATCGGGGTGGAACCGCGGCTGGACGGGGCCGTGATCCTGAATACTACGCGGGACGCCAATGATCCGAATTTTCGAGAGCGGCGCACTCTTCCTTATCTGAAGGAGAACAACGCGACAACGGTTCTGATACGGGATGGATTGACGGAAGATGAGCTGGCGGCTCTGGCAGCAGGCTCTTTGGAGACTGGAGGCCGGCAGGAAGACGGGACAGCGGCTCCTGACAGGATTGTTGGAGAACAGCCTGTTAACGCAGCAATACTTCCGGTGACTGCCTATACCCAGACCCCGCCCGTCCTGCGGGAGGAGTACGGCACACTGGACTTTCACGAGCTGGTGCACTTCATCCCGCTGTCTGTCTGGAAAGAGATAGAAGAGCAGATCGGCGGCGCACAGCAGGAGATGTATCTGAGGATTTTGGCGCAGGAAGGAACTACGCCGGCAGAACTTGCGAAGATAGAGGTGCAGATATCCAAATTTTTGGAAGAAACGCCGGATATCAATAGAGCAGATGGAGAAAGAAGTAGAACCGCAGAATCAGAATCAAACGAAGAACACCAAAGAAGTGAACACTCCGCCGCATCCACAGGCCGCATTGAGATCGAGAACCGTCTCCGTGCGCTGCAGAACAACGAGCGGATGTTTACCGGCATGAAGGCGGTCTTAAGTGTCTTCTGTATTCTGCTGGCGACTATCGGCATCGGCAATGTCTTCTCCAACACGCTGGGCTTTATGCGTCAGAGAAGGCGTGAATTTGCCCGCTATCTGTCCATCGGCCTGACACCGCTGGGGATGTGGAAGATCTTTTGTATAGAAGCGCTGGTCATTGCGGGGCGTCCGGTGCTTGTGGCGTTGCCCGTTACCGTCTTTGGAGTGATTCTTTTTATCAAGGCAAGTTATCTGGAGCCGATGCTTTTTATAAGAGAAGCGCCGTTTGTGCCAATCGCATTCTTTATCCTGGTCATCTTCGGGTTTGTGGGGCTGGCGTACTGGCTGGGCGCGAAACGGTTACTGGACAGCAGTCTGGCGGAAGCGCTGCGGGATGATACGGTGCTGTGAAATAATGTCCGTCTCCCTCTAAAGTCTCACCGGAATCATCCGATAAAGTTAGTGAAGAGATTTATCACAGAAAGGAGGCGTCTCCTATGCGTATAGAAGCTTATACACAGGTACAGCAGTTATACAACGCGACGAAACCAGCTAAATTACAGGGGAAGGCACACGTATCCGCTACCGACAGGATTCAGATTTCCAGTATCGGTAAGGATATCCAGATTGCCAAGAATGCGGTGGCAGCAGCGCCGGATATCAGAGAGGACGTGGTGGCGCCGATCAGGGCGGCCGTTACGAACGGGACATATCAGGTGAGTGCGGAGAGCTTTGCAGAGAAATTAATGCAGAAGTACGAGGAAATCGAAGGTCTGTAGACACAGTGAAGGAGAGAATATAACGTGGCGAGTTTAATGGAAGTCTTGATTGATGTTTTAGAACAGGAAAATCAGGAGTATGAGAAGCTGTTAAGCCTGTCCATGCGTAAAACTTCTGTCATTGTGTCGGAAGACCTGGCAGAATTAACTAAGATCACGGATGAGGAGCAGGTCATCGTAAGCAGGATCAATCATCTGGACAACCAGAGATATGAGGCCGTTAGTGACATTGCGGATGTACTTAACAAGGATGTTGACAAACTTAAAATCGTCGATTTGATCAAGATGCTGGCAGGAAGAACGGAAGAGCAGGAGAAGCTGGCGGCAGTGTTTGACAGGCTGCGCGAGAACGTGCGCGGCGTGAAGCGGGCGAACGAGCAGAACGGAGAACTGATCCGGGATGCGCTTGAGCTGGTGCAGTTTAATATGAATGTTCTTCAGTCGATGAATAAGGCTCCGGAGTCTGCAAATTACAACAGGGGCGCTTACAATACCGGCGATATGATCGGGACGAGTCATATGACTTTTGATGCGAAACAATAATTGTTAAGGACGGTGGAATTATGTCATTAATGGGAAGCCTTTGGACGGGCGTATCAGGATTACAGTCTTCAAATAACGCGCTGAATACGACGGCGCATAACATGTCGAATCTGGACACCGAGGGGTATACCAGACAGCAGGTCGCACAGGGCACCAGACCTTATGTGACGATCTCTACAGGTAGACCTAATTGGCAGCAGATCGGTCTCGGTGTCAATTATACCCTAACAAGACAGGAAAGAGATTATTTTATGGATCTGAACTATCGTCGCGAGTCGGGACGGAGCGCTTATTATGATGTGGCGACAAGCACGATGGAAGAGGTAGAATATATATTGGGCGAATCCAATGAGGGCCATGAGTTCTCGGAGTCGCTCTCTAATTTCTGGACGGCAATTCAGGAGCTGAGCAAGGATCCGACAAGTTCTGTGAACCAGAATCTGTTCGTGACCAGAGCGCATGAGTTTACGACACGCGCGTCAGCTGTTTATACCAGCCTGTGCCAGTATCAGGACAATCTGAACAGGTCGATAGTCAAGGAAGTTAACAATATCAATAAATATGCGCAGGAGATCGAGGATCTCAACCAGCGGATCATAGCCGTCGAGGCCGGCAAGGAACATGCCAACGATCTGCGTGACCGCAGGAATCTGCTTCTTGATAAGCTGGCGCAGCTGGGTAATATCAGCTATAAGGAGGATGCGACCGGCTATGTGAGCGTCAGGTTCGAGGACGTGGATCTTGTCAAAGGCGGCCTGGTGAACAAGATGGAGCTGTATACGGATCCCCAGACCGGTTTCTATACACCTTACTGGAAGATGCTGGCGAACTATTCCTATGATGAGAAAGGCAATCCGGTGGTTACGGAAGAGGATATCCGCGCGGCGAAGGTGTTTGACCTGAGCAGGACGATTTCTTCCGAGCTGAATACGGATATCGGTTCTCTGAAAGGAATGCTTCTGGCAAGGGGCGACCACAGAGCGACTTATAAAGAGATCAAGGATTATCCGCCGGGTTCGGATCCGAATGACCCGACGCAGAAAGTGGACGGCTGGTATAATAAGAACGTGGCGCAGTCCATCGTTATGAATATACAGGCGGAGTTTGACCAGCTGATCCATATCGTAACGACGACGATCAACGACATTCTGGCGGAAGCGGCGGAGAAAGCCGCAGAGGACGGCAACCCGAATTATATGCGGGATGAGAACGGCAACCCCTGGCAGCTGTTTGTCAAGACGATAGAAGGTGACGACTGGACCACATCCAATATGACGGTCAACACCGTGCTGCGTCAGAATCCTTCTCTGTTATCCTTCCGGTTGTCGGAGCACTCCGAGGATAATGCGACAGTCGAGAAATTGAAAGCAGCTTTTGAAGCGAAGATATATACTTTGAATCCCAACGTACAGACGCCGGTCGGCTTTACCGACTATTATAAGAACCTGGTATCGCAGGTGGCCAACGGCGGTTCGGTATTCAGGCTGATTCAGGAGAACCAGACAATGACTACGGACGCGATTTTTTATGCGAGAGAGCAGGTGGTGGGAGTTTCTTCCGATGAAGAGCTGACCAGCATGATCAAATTCCAGAACGCGTACAATGCGTCCAGCCGTTATATCAACGTGGTCAGCGAGATGCTGGAGCATCTGGTAACTGCGTTGGGAAGATAGAAGAGGTGAGCCTATGTCATCAACATTTTTTGGTTTGGAAATTGCCGCATCGGGACTGCGGGCAGCGAACGCGGCCCTCAACACGACGGCTAACAATATAAGTAATGCAAGTACGGCTGGTTACAGCCGTCAGGAAGTAAAGCAGGAAGCCATGAACCCGCTCCGTGTATTTGCTACCTATGGCTGTGCGGGCGCCGGCGTCAACACGCTGGCCATCGAGCGGATCCGTGACAGCTTCTACGACCAGAAGTTCCGTGAGAACGAGACGAAGCTCGGAGAGTTCGACACGAAGGCTTACTACTGTAAGATGATCGAAGAGTATCTGACCGACGACGGCAAGACCGGATTCAAGTCGATCTTCGATGACCTGGGTGAGGCACTGCAGGAGATCACGAAGAATGCCAGCAGTGATTCCACCAAGAGCGCTTTTATCTCGACAGCCAAGAGTATGGCGGACTACTTCAACAATATGTACGGCGATCTGCAGAATCTGCAGGCGGACGTCAACGATGAGATCAAGATTCGTGTTGACCATATCAATTCCATCGCGCAGGATCTGGCGACGGTCAACAAGCAGATCAATCTGATAGAGATCAACGGGCCGGTGGCCAATGAGCTGCGGGATAAGAGGGATCTGCTGATCGACGAGCTGTCGGCGATCGTGAATGTGGATGTGACGGAAGAGCCGATCTACGATCAGACGGGGAATGAGACAGGCGCATACCGCTGTATCGTGCGGATCGCAGGCGGGCAGATCCTGGTTGACCAGAATGAATACAATCAGCTCGAATGCGTGGCCCGCACTTCCGACGAGAAAGTGAATCAGACGGATATTGACGGTCTGTATGACATCCGCTGGACACACGGTCCGGAGTTTGGTTTATATAATGCATCCATGACAGGTGCCTTAAAAGGCCTGATCGAGATGCGTGACGGTAATAACGGAGAGTATTTCCGGGGTACGACTTCGGAGGTCATCTACAGCGGTGATACGAGCAAAGTTACCATCAAGACGGAAGATGCCTATCTGAGCACAATGATGAAATGTAATCTGTCCGATACGGGCGGCGTGATCAATATCGGCAACCAGCTGTATTATTATACGGACTGGAGCTATAACGGAGACGGCGAATATACCTTTACGATCGACAATCTGAAAAGCGAAGAGCCGATCACGGCGGTCAAGAATTACAAGTCGGCAACGGTCGGCGATGATGTGAGATATCAGGGTGTTCCCTACTACATGCAGCAGATGAATGAGTGGGTTCGTGAGTTTACCAAGAAGGTGAACGATATCTTTACGGACGGTCTTACGGCGGCAGGCGATGATGCCGGTATTCTGTTTACGGCCCAGAAGCCGAAGCAGGACGGCCAGTATACGGAAGACCAGCTGAATGATTCCGCGCAGAACGGCAAGGGCTATTACTATATGACGGCGGGCAATCTGGAAATCCTGGACGCGCTGATGAAGGACGCTTCCCTGCTGGGAACGAGAGGCCGGACGATCGACGAAAATGGCAATGAGCAGATAGACGGTGTGGAGCAGTGTGAACAGGTCAAGAAAGTGATCTCCATGATGAGCGACAAGAACCAGTTCAGTTTCCGTGGAAGAGATGCAGGCGGGTTCCTGGAGTGCGTATTGTCAGACGCGGCTTTAAATGCCAGCAATGCCAATATTTTCTATGCGACCTATCTGAGTCTGGAGACCAATATTGACAACCAGAGAATTTCCATCTCCGGCGTTGATGAAGATGAGGAAGCGGTAAACCTTGTGAAATACCAGAATTCTTATACACTGGCTTCCAAGATGATCTCGGTTCTGACAGAGATTTACGACAGACTGATCCTGCAGACCGGTGTCTAAGACGACAGAGTACTCACAGGCGAAGCAATATGATGGAAAAGAGGATGATAAGCCATGAGAATGACAAATAAGATCATGCGGAATAATTCGCTGTATAATATCAATCAGACTAAGATCATGGAAGATAAGCTGACGAATCAGATGACCAACCAGAGCAAGATCGTGCGGCCTTCCGATGATCCGGTGGTGGCGATCCGTGCGCTGCGTCTGCGCAGTAATGTGACCAGCGTGACGCAGTATCATGACAAGAATGCGGCGGACGCCGATCAGTGGCTGACGGTAACGGCGGACGCGCTCGCGACGATCGATTCTGTATTGAAGAATCTGTATGAGCAGGCGACAGGAGCAGCCAACAAATATGAGACTTCGGAAGATTTAAGTATCATTCTGGAGCAGATGAAATCCCTGACGAAGGAGTTTTACGCCAGCGGTAATGTGGATTATGCGGGTCGTTATGTGTTCTCCGGTTTCCGGACGGATACGGCGATCACGTTCTCGGCGGAGGATATCGCGCAGATGAAGAAACATCCGGTGTCCTACAATCTTACGGAGAGCATCGGTTATGAAAGCATCAGCACCATCAACTACACGGATTTCAGCGTGCTGGATAAGGGACTTCCTGCGGGAGCTGCGGCCACGGAGAGCTACGAGCAGTATGTGACCAACACCACGATGTACCGTTTCCGGCTGGCCTATAATGATATAGACAGCAAGGATGAGAACGGCAACCCCAAGCTGCCGACTCTGACGCAGAACGGGACAGCGCTTAACAATATCACGTCTTATGCGACGGCGGAGGATGCCTACAAGGCAGTTGCCGACGGTACGGAGAAGGGGATCGCGTTTGTTGCCGGCACAGGCGAACTGGTATTCAGCAAGGATTTCTACGAGAATCAGTTCAAAGAAGGCGACAGGTTTGAAGTCAACTACGACAAGAGCAACTGGAAAGAGGGTGACATTAATCCCGTTCACTACTTCCCCTGCACGGAGACGAAGGATGACGGCCAGCAGATCATCTATAATAAGGTGAAGGAAGACCAGGATATTTATTACGACGTAGGTTTCAACCAGAAGATCCAGGTCAACACCGTGACGACAGAGGTCTTTACCCACGATGTGCAAAGAGACATGGACGATTTCTATTCCCAGAGTCTGCAGCAGCTGAAAGCGATCGAGACCAAGATCAGCGATCTTGAGAAGAAGATGCAGGATCTGCCGGAGGACAGTGCGGCTTATCAGGAACTGTCCCTGCAGATGGAAGGCGCCAAGAAGGCGGATTCCTACATCCGCGAGAATATCCAGAAGAAATTCGAGAACCAGATCACGAAGTATCAGAAATACCGCGATGACAACGATCTGGCGATCACCAACAACGCGACGAGAGGAAGCCGTCTGGATCTGATCACAGAAAGACTTTCCAGCCAGAAGGCAACCTTTAAGGAGCTGCAGACAGACAATGAGGGGATTGATATTACCCAGGTTGCAGTAGAGTTATCCAGTGCGGAGCTGACCTATCAGGCGGCGCTGATGGCTACCGGTAAGATCATGCAGACCAATTTGATGAACTATATCTAAGAGACAGCGGCAGCAGGTAACGGGCTGACCATGAAAATGGTTTTGATGACCGTGTATCTGCTGCCGTATTTAAGAGAGGAAGGTTAAGACTATGCAGATTACGACAAAAGTGTTTGGCGAGATCACAGTGGATGACGATAAGCTCATATATTTTCCGAAAGGGATCATCGGCTTTCCGGATCTGAAGGATTTTGCGCTGATCCATGACGAGGAGAAGGGATCGGACTCCATTCACTGGCTGCAGTCCATCCAGGAGCCTGCTTTTGCGATGCCGGTCATGGATCCGCTGCTCGTATGCCCGGATTATAATCCCGAGGCGGACGACGAACTGCTGAATAACCTTGGTGAGATCAAGCCGGATGACCTGCTTGTGCTCGTGACCGTGACGGTGCCCAGTGATCTGACACAGATGTCAGTAAATCTGAAAGGCCCGATCGTGATCAATGCCGGGGAGAGAAAAGCGATACAGGTTATCGCGGAAGGCGATACCTATCAGGTAAAATTCCCGATCTATGATATATTAAACAAGAAGAAAGCAGGTGAGTAGATGTTAGCTTTATCCAGAAAAAAGAACGAGGCGCTGGTGATCAACAATAACGTGGAGATCACGGTGCTGGAGATCAAAGGCGAACAGGTGAAGCTGGGCATCAGCGCTCCCCGTGAAGTCCCGGTATACCGCAAGGAAGTCTATGTGCAGATACAGGATGCCAATCAGGAGTCTGTTGATGTGGCCGGTATTGAGGCACTGCAGAATCTGCTTGGATAACAGAATAACGACAGAAAAAACAGTCTGTGTTTGTGACAGACTGTTCTTTTTTTAAAGCAGGGAATTTAACACCCGGATCATCTCCGCAACCCGGATCTCATAAGTGTGCAGCGCAGCCACCTTTTCATAACCGTTCAGGGCGATCTCGATGCGCTCGTTCTCGTGGCTTAAGTAATACCGGACCTTGTGTTCCAGTTCTTCCATCGACTCGTAGGTCTCAAGCTCCCGTCCGATCTCGAAATATTCCGGGATCTCAGCCTGCCAGTTGGTCAAAAGGAAGCCGCCGCAGCCCAGCACGTCCCAAATCCGCTGGGAGAGGCCGGTCTCGATGGGGCGCATGGTGATGTTTAAATTGATCCTGCTTGCGTGAAAGATTTTGGGCATCTGGGTCAGTGTCAGTGCAGGGCCTTTGCAGTGTACTTTGGGAAGCGCCGACGTGTCGCTGCGGGTGTAGAGATTGACCTGAAAATGCTCCGCCAGCCGGTTCAGCGTCCGCTCCCGCTCGACGGCCGCCAGTTTTATGCCGATATACTGGTGTGCGGTCAGATAGCGTCCGGTGTCCGTGTAAGTGTCGCCGCCTCTGTAAAAATCCGGATCGGCCTCTGTGATCTCACGGATGACACGGTCCGTCAGTGCATCGGCGATGAAATTACAGCCGTACACCTTAAGCTGTGCCTCGATCAGTCCGTCCACGAAGCCGCGGGTGTGCTGTGAGATGCCGGTGCAGGAAGAGGCGGCAGCAGCTGTACCGTCAGGATGCGTCTGTGCATGGAGCAGCCTGTCGTAGCGGCATTTTTCCGTATAGAGGGAGCCTACGAAGCTGATGTCGCCGCCGTATCCGGCAAAATCCTCTTCCGTCATGCCAAGCACGGCCCTTTCCCAGCGCTTTACGTTTGCGGCCAGGGGCAGATAGAAGATCCGTCCGGGGTTTACAGGATGAAACGACTGATACTGTGCATGGTCGAATAAGAAAATGCGGTTCCACTCGTTTTTCAGGGCGTTGGAGAACAGCTCCGGCACGGGAGAGTCCACGCTCCAGCATACGTAGGGCACCTTGAAGCGATTGCAGGTATAGGAGATCGCCGGGAAGAAATTGATGCTGAACACGAAAGCGAAAGAATGCTCCGTCAGCCATTGTGTGAGCCGGAGGGCGCACTGCTGCGGCGAGACATGTTTATCGGTCATTTCTGTTTCTTCCGTGCAGACCGTGATGCCGAAATCGGTGAAGGTCTGGATAAGATCGGGTTCACAGATGTTGTTGTAGCGGTAAAATAAGATTTCCATAGGGGCCTCCGTTCTGACCAGCGATGGTTTTTTGTTGTGAAACATGATGATATTGTAACATAATAGTGCCCGTTTTGTATCAGCTGCCCTAAACATATTCTTCATTTTTCCGATATATATATCAAAGATCACGTGGTAACTCTCTGCGACTGTGCCCCGAAATCTGCCCTGATCACGAAGGACGCTGTATACTGGAGAGGAACGGACGTTATCAATAGACGATTCTATAAAGTATACTATATCACATGGAGGTGATCGGCAATGGCAATCGAACCATTAAACAGTGCTATGACCTATCAGGCACAGGCGGCTGTAAAACCGCAGACAGTAACACAGGTGAACACGGAAGTTCCCGAGGACGGACAGACAGTCAATGTTGATGCGACCACTGCATCCGTGACCAAAGTGCAGGCCGAAGACGAGCAGGCAGGCAGCGAAGGCAACGGCAGCGAGCAGCAGCAGGAGAAAATGGACGCACAGGTTCCCGGGATGCCGGACAGCCTGAAGAAGATGATCGCAGACATGAACAAGAAGATCCGCAATACCAATGCGGAAGCGGTGTTCGGCGTTCATGAGAAGACGAACAGGATCATGATCAAGATACTGGATAAGGATACGAAGGAGGTTCTGAAAGAATTTCCGCCGGAGAAGACGCTCGACATGATCGCGAGCATCTGGGAGATGGCAGGTATCCTTGTAGATGAGAAACTATAGTATTGCAACAGGAGATGGCAGACAGCATTTAGGAGGAAACGAAAATGGCTATCAGAATTACGGGTATGTATTCCGGTTTGGATACGGAGAGTATCATCAGCGAACTTGCCTCTGCGCAGAGCGTTAAGAAGAACAAACTCGTGAAGGCGCAGACCAAACTGAGCTGGAAGCAGGATGCATGGAAGGCCCTGAACACGAAGATTTACAGTTTTTACACGAACATACTGGACAATATGCGCTTTGAAGGTTCTTATATGCGGAAATCGACGAAGGTATCGCATCCCAATGCGGTAAGCATCGTCACCTCGGCAGACGCGCCGAACAGCGTGCAGACTTTGAAGATCGGGCAGTTGGCGAAGCAGGGGTATCTGACCGGCGGCAAGCTTGCTCCGATCAAAGATAAAGACGGAAATGACGTCAAGGTTTCGGCGATGACGAAATTAAAGGATATGGGATTTTCCGGAGAAGGTTCCTTCCGTGTGAAAGTGAACGGCAGATCCACGGATATCACGCTCAAAGAGGATATGAAGATATCCGACGTGGTAAACCAGCTGAATGCGGCAGGCCTTTCGGCGAGCTTTGATGCCAAGAACCAGAGATTTTATGTGAACGCCAAGAGCTCCGGCGCGACGGCTGATTTTACGATCACGAGCAATGATGCCGGCGGTAAGGATATTCTCGGCAAGCTGGGGCTGGTAGCAGCTTATGATAAGAACAGCAACGAGTATAAAGAGTATCAGTTGTGGGCGAGTTATGGAGATACGCTCAATACAGCAGCACGCAGTGCTGCGGAAGCAGCAGAGGTTGCCAAATTGATCGCTGCCAAGAAGGCCAGTACGGATTCTTTGTTGAAAGCCAATGAGGAATATCAGAAGCGCTTGGATGCGCTGTTCAAAGATAATGACGAGAACAGCAAGTATCAGATTGACTATGACGAGAACGACAAGGATAAGGTCAACGCCCAGGCCGATGCTTTGTATGAAGAACTGTACGGCCCGGAGACGCCCAAGCTGGACGATAAAGGCCAGCCCGTATTGGACGCTGACGGCAATCAGGTCATGGAGCGGGTCGGCGGCCTTAAGAAGACGCTGGACGACGCGAAGGATGCCCTGAAAAAGGCGCAGGAGGAACTGGCGGAACTGAAAAAGTCCGGTACGGCCACCGAAGCTGAGATCGAAGCGGCGGAGCAGAAGGTAGGAACGGCAAGCGAGAAAGTAACAGATGCCCAGAAAGCCTTCAATGAGAAGAACGCCCACTACAGTTATGTCAAAGGTGTTGCCAATATCCAGAATGCGATAGAGGCCAACAAGGAGACGATCGCTGATAACAGATCCTATTATGAAGTCGATCCGGCCACCGGCGAGCCGGTCCTGGATACCAACGGGAAGCTGCAGGCGACCCAGAAAGCCAAGGATGAGATAACGGACTACTTTGACGACAAGATCGCTATGGCAGAGCAGTATCTGCAGGATGTGGAGGATTATGAAAACCTTAGCGATGCAGATAAGAAGGCCCTGGGGCTGGCCACCAAGATAGACGGCCGTGACGCTGTGATCGATCTGAACGGCGTAGAATACACAAGCAGCAAGAACACCTTCGAGATCAACGGCATGACCATCACGGTACAGCAGGAGATCTCGGAAGAGATCACGCTGACCACCGCAGAGGATACAGACGAGATCTTCAATATGATCAAGAACTTCTTCACCGAGTACAATAAGCTGATCAATGAGATGGACGGCCTGTACAATGCGGATTCTTCAAAGGGCTATGAGCCGCTTCTGTCCGAGGAGAAGCAGGGGCTGGCGGATGCCGAGATCGAGGAGTGGGAGAAGAAGATCAAGGACTCCCTGCTGCGAAGGGATTCCACGCTGCGTAACGTGACGGATGCCATGAAGAATGCGTTGATGCAGGGCGCTACCGTAAACGGCAAGAAGATGTATCTGTCCGATTTCGGTATCAATACACTGGGGTATTTCAATGCGGCCGATAACGAGAAAGGCGCTTACCATATCGACGGTGACAAAGACGATCCGGCTGTGGCGAACAATGATGATAAGCTGCGCGCCATGATCGCATCCGATCCGGCGACCGTACAGAAATTCTTTGCAGGACTGTCCAAGAATCTTTATGATACACTGACGGATAAGATGAAGGCCATCAAGGATACCAGCAGCGCCTTTACCGTCTACAACGATAAGACGATGGAGAAGGAATATAAAGATTATACCGACAGGATCAAGAAGGAAGAGACCAAGCTGAATGCCCTGATCGATAACTGGTATAAGAAGTTCTCGGCGATGGAGACGGCCATGGCGAAGCTGCAGTCCAAGAACAATGCCGTATCCGGTATGCTCGGCGGCTGATAAGCTGATGACGGAGCGGGAAACCGCTGTCTGTCCAGACTGACAGACATAACATATAGTAAACGAAATTTCTAAAGTCGTTAACTATTAAGAAAAGGTATATGAAGGCGGCGCATTGATGTGCTGTCAGGTACACCGTATCGAAAGCGCCTGTGCAGGGACTTTTCCGATACGGTGTATTGATTTAAAATATTGACAGGCCGCGCAGTCAACTGTATTATTAAACTATAGACCTTTAAATGCAGGAGGAAGAATCATATGCCAGTACAGAATCCCTATGAACAGTATCAGAGAAATAAAGTATTGACAGCCACACCGGCGGAAGTGACTTTGATGCTATACGAGGGCGCGATCAAGTTTTGTAACATTGCCATCATGGCGATTGAGAATAATGAGATGGAGAAAGCACACAACAATATCATGAAGACACAGCGTATCATCGAAGAGTTTCGTAATACGCTGGATCGTCAGTATGAGGTGGCGGAAGATTTTGACAGAATCTATGTCTATGTGCTCCGTCGTCTGTTCGAGGCCAATGTCAGGAAGGACAAGGAGATATTGGAAGAGGTGAACGGACATCTTAGAAGCCTCCGGGATACCTGGAAGGAAGTTATGAAGAAGTGCAATAAGGCGTAACAGACAGTTGGCTGTTACAGCAGGATATAAAGGGGTATGTTTATGAGCCAGAGCGGTGCACAGATATTATTACAGAGTCTGGAGAAGAAGACGAAGCTGCTTGACGATATGATCCGGCAGAACGGTGTGCAGGAAGAGCTTCTGAAAGAAGAAGATCTGGATATGGATGCCTTTGATGAGGCGATCAACCAGCAGGGCTTCTACATAGAAGAACTGGACAAACTGGATCAGGGTTTTGAAACTGTCTATGACAGGGTGCGGGAGGAACTGCTCCGGGACAAGGCGCGTTACCGCATGGAGATCATACGCATGAAAGAGCTGATTCAGCAGATCACAGACAAGATCGTGACGCTGAATGCAGGCAATATGCGCAATAAGATGCTGGCGGAGAACCAGTTTAACAGGAAGCGGGTTGCCATCGGCACCGGCGCTTCCCAGAACAAAGCGGCCAGGAACTATTATAACAATATGAACCGTCTCAATTATGTGAGTCCGCAGTTTTACGATAATAAGAAATAAAGTTGTTTATGCACCTTGCATCTCCGGGTAGATGGAAGGTGCTTTTATCAATCGCGACAGGAATTTGACCATGGAAGCATATACAGGATTTGCACAGGTATACGATACGTTTATGGATGACACGCCCTATGAGGAGTGGAGCCGCTTTTTGCCGGCGCTGTTGCAAAAACACCGGGGAGGCGGGCAGGATTCTGTGTTGTCCGGCACCGTCCCGGCGGACGGCAAAGGCACGGGTAATCATTATGCCATAGAAACTGACGATAATGTCATAAAAGAGAATCTGCGTCAGGAGCAGAATACCATTCTGGATCTGGGCTGTGGTACGGGCACGCTGACGCAGCTTCTGGCCGCACAGGGCTATGATATGATCGGGATAGATAACGCGCAGGAGATGCTGCAGATTGCCATAGAGAAAAGAGACAGCGCAGGGCTGGATATCCTCTATCTGCTGCAGGACATGCGGACATTTGAACTGTACGGTACAGTCGGCGCCGTGATCAGTGTCTGCGATTCGGTCAACTATCTGCTGGAAGAGGAGGAGATCGTGCAGACCTTCCGACTGGTCAATAATTACCTTTTTCCGCAGGGGATCTTTATCTTCGATTTCAATACGGTATATAAATATGCGCAGGTCATAGGGGATGCCACGATCGCGGAGACCCGGGAAGACTGCAGCTTTATCTGGGATAATTACTATCACGAAGAGGAACAGATCAATGAATATGATCTGACCGTGTTTGTAAAAGAGCCTGCAGACATGGAGCAGGCGGATCATGCGTTATACCGGAGATTTCAGGAGACCCATTACCAGCGGGGCTATGAGCTGGAGCAGATGAAGGACTGTCTGCGCAGGGCCGGTATGGTGTTTGTGGAGGCGGTCGATGCGGACACCCATGAGGCGGTAAACGACGTGAGCGAACGGATTTATGTGGTGGCGCGCAAAGGCGCATGACATTTTTTGTATAATTTGGATATCCTGTAGGATACTATGGTTATTAACAAAGCAGACAGGAGGGGCAGCAGAATGGCGGACTACATAGTGAGGGCAACGGCGGCGAATGCACAGATACGGGCTTTCGCGATTACATCGAGGGATACGGTAGAGCATGCCAGGAGCGCCCATGACTTAAGCCCGGTGGTGACGGCGGCGCTGGGACGGCTGATGACGGGCGCCGTGATGATGGGCAGTATGCTGAAAGGCGGGAAGGATCTGCTGACGCTGCAGATAAACGGACGCGGGCCGGTGCGCAGTCTGGTGGTGACGGCTGATGCGGGCGGGCACGTGAAAGGATATGCGGGCAGCCCGCAGGCGATGATGCCGCCAAACAGCGCCGGCAAGCTGGATGTAGGCGGCGTGATCGGGAAGGGCACGCTGACGGTCATCAAGGATATGGGCCTGAAGGAACCGTACTCTTCCACCGTGGCGCTGCAGACCGGAGAGATCGGCGACGATCTGACTTATTATTTTGCGGCGTCGGAACAGGTGCCCTCGGTGGTCGCACTGGGGGTTTTGATGGACAGGAATAATACGGTGAAGCAGGCGGGCGGCTTTATCCTGCAGCTGATGCCTTTTACGGAAGAGGCGGTGATCGGTGCGCTGGAGAAAAAGCTGGCGTCGCTCGCGCCTGTCACCACACTGCTGGAGGAGGGCAAAAGCCCGGAGCAGATTCTGGAGGACGTGCTGGGAGATCTGGGCGTGGAATTTACAGGCCGCGTTCCGGTGTCGTTCTACTGTAACTGCAGCAAGGAGCGGGTGGAGAAGGTGCTGACCAGCCTGAGCAGAGAGGAGCTTAAGGAGCTGATCGACGAGGGCAAAGATGTGGAGCTGAACTGTCACTTCTGCAACACGGATTATACGTTCAGCGTGGAAGAACTGAAGAAGCTATACCGGTAAAGAAAGGCACAGAGACAAAGAGAGGCGGGACAATTCATGAAACATGGATTTATCAAGGCGGCGGCGATGACCCCGAAGATCCGGGTGGCGGATCCGGCGTACAATGCGGGCGAGATCTGTAAAGGACTGAAAGAGGCATATGCAAAAGGAGCGAAGATCATCGTCTTTCCGGAGCTGTGCATTACAGGCTATACATGCGGCGACCTTTTTTTGCAGGAGCTGCTGCTTGTGCAGGCGCGGGAAGCGCTGGACGTGGTGGCGGATGCCACGGAAGGCAGTGATGCGCTTGTGTTCGTGGGACTGCCGTTGGAGATGGGCCATAAGCTCTACAATGTGGCGGCGGTGCTGCAGAACGGAGAGGTGCTGGCTTTTATCCCGAAGCGTTATATCCCATCCTATGCGGAGTTCTATGAGGCAAGACATTTCATGCCGGGCAACGAAGAACCGGAGATCTACCTTTTTCATGGAAAAGAGGTGCCTGTGGGGACCAACATCCTGTTCGCAGTGGATGCGGTGCGAGGCCTGACGGTGGGCTGCGAGCTGTGCGAGGATCTGTGGGCGCCCCTGTCGCCGGGCACGAGACATGCGCTGGCGGGAGCCACGGTGCTGGTGAACCTGTCGGCTTCCAACGAGACCGTAGGCAAGGATGTGTACCGGGAAATGCTGGTGAAGTCTTCCAGCGCGAAGCTGATCGCGGGCTATGTCTACGCTTCGGCGGGGGAAGGCGAGTCCACCCAGGATCTGGTCTTCGGCGGCCATAACATGATCGCGGAGAACGGGACGATGCTGGCGCAGGCGAAACGCTTTGCGCCGGAGAATCTCTATGCGGATCTGGATCTTCACAGGCTGCAGCATGAAAGACGGCGGATGATGAGTTACCGGCCGGAGCGCAGCGGGGTTTATCTTGTGATACCTGTTTCCATGGAGGAAGAAGAGACGGCGCTGGAGCGCAGCTTCGGGGCCAGGCCTTTCGTGCCGGCGGACGAGAAGGAGCGCGCGCGGCGGTGTGAGGAGATTTTGTCCATTCAGTCCTGCGGCCTTAAGAAACGATATGAGCATACAGGCTGTCAGTCGGCGGTAGTCGGGGTTTCGGGCGGGCTGGACTCTGCACTGGCGCTTCTGGTGACGGTGCGTGCTTTTGATATGCTGGGACTGGACAGACGGCAGATCACGGCCGTGACCATGCCGTGCTTCGGCACTACGGACAGAACCTACGATAATGCCTGCAAGATGGCGCGCACCCTGGGGGCGACGCTGCAGGAAGTGGATATCAAAGAAGCGGTGACGGTGCATTTCCGGGATATCGGACAGAAGACAGAGGATCATGATGTGACCTATGAAAACGGACAGGCCAGAGAGCGCACCCAGGTCTTGATGGATATCGCCAACCGCACGGGCGGCCTGGTCATCGGGACCGGGGACATGTCGGAACTGGCTCTGGGATGGGCCACCTACAACGGCGACCACATGTCGATGTACGGCGTCAATGCCGGCGTGCCAAAGACGCTGGTGCGCCATCTGGTGCAGTATTATGCGGACACCTGCGGCAGTGTGGAACTCAAGGACGTGCTTCTGGATGTACTTGACACGCCTGTCAGTCCGGAGCTCCTGCCGCCCGTGGACGGCGTGATCTCCCAGAAGACGGAAGATCTGGTGGGGCCTTATGAGCTGCATGACTTTTTCCTGTATTACATGCTGCGCTGCGGTTTTGAGCCGTCAAAGATCTACCGGATCGCCTGCCGGTCTTTTCAGGATATGTATGACAAGAGTGTCATTTTGAAGTGGCTCAAAACCTTTTATAAGAGATTTTTTGCACAGCAGTTTAAACGTTCCTGCCTGCCGGACGGCCCCAAAGTCGGCAGCGTGGCAGTATCCCCCAGAGGGGATCTGCGGATGCCCTCCGATGCCTGCGCCGACATCTGGCTGAGACAGGTTGAGGAATTGTAATTGTAAAAGAACAGTTTACGGTGTGATGACACCTGCGTCAGTATCTCCCTCATTTTCCAACGCCTTGTTTAAGGAAGTGCTGATGGCATCCAGCAGGATCATGGAGGTGTATTTGCTGTCATCCGGGTAGCTGATATTCTCCAGACTCTGATTGGTTATGATCTGGTTGGCAAGATCCTCGAAAGAAGGCTGGATCAGAGGATACATGGTCGCCACGGCTTCGTCCAGGTTGATGAGCCTTATGGAGTTGATATTTTTCTCATCTACAGTCACCTCGATCTCCACCACGTTGTCGTTCAGGATCAGGGAGGTCGTGTACACACCGGGCACATAGGAATTGGTCGTAGTCTGTGTGACGGCGGACATGGTCTCTTTTTTCTCCTCTTTGGGGAGGAACATGATGATCAGCAGGACGATAAAAAGGATACCGAGCACGGCAAAGATGCCGGTATATATCAATTCTTTTACGTGAAGCACGACGATTTTGGTTTTGGAACTCATACTATATCCCCATGGAAATTCTTTTTTATCAGTCTATGACAGGCAGGGGCGGTTTATGCGTGCGATCGCTGGTGGTTTTTTGGCAAAAGGAGTTGACAACTGCATAGAATATTGGTATCGTTAACCGGAACAAGGGCGTTCTTACTGCAATATTGCGGGGGAAGAGCGCCTTTTTGTATGGATGGAGCTGTAAATGAGCAGTGGCTGTCCGGGCAGCCGGAGATCCGGGCGGCGGTTGAGCGGTAAAAAGAAAGGATGATGCATATGAGAAAGAATTATACAAGAGAGGATATCATACAGCTGGTAGAGGAGGAAGACGTGGAATTTATCCGGCTGCAGTTTACGGATATCTTCGGTAACTTAAAGAATATGGCCATCACGGCCAGCCAGCTGGAAAAGGCGTTAAACAACGAGTGCATGTTCGACGGGTCTTCCATTGAAGGATTTGCACGCATCGAAGAGTCCGACATGTATCTGTATCCGGATCTGGGAACCTGGGAGATTTTTCCGTGGAGGCCGCAGCAGGGCAAGGTGGCGCGGCTGATCTGCGATGTGTACCGTCCCAACGGGCAGCCTTTCGAGGGAGATCCGCGCTGCATTTTGAAAAAAGCGGTGAAAAAGGCAAAGGAGCTGGGCTATACCTTCGAGGTCGGGCCGGAGTGTGAGTTTTTTCTTTTTAATACGGATGAAAATGCGATGCCGACGACGATCACTCATGAGCAGGCCGGCTATTTCGACCTGGGCCCTATGGATTTCGGAGAAAATGCAAGGCGGGACATGGTGCTGACACTGGAGGAAATGGGGTTTGAGATCGAGGCTTCCCACCATGAGGTGGCGCCGGCACAGCACGAAATTGATTTCCGCTATGACGAGGCGCTGGCCACTGCCGATAACATCATGACCTTTAAGCTGGCGGTCAAGACGATCGCCCGCAGGCACGGACTGCATGCCACTTTTATGCCCAAGCCGAAATTCGGCGTAAACGGTTCCGGTATGCATATCAATATGTCGCTGTCCAGGGAGGGGCGGAATATCTTCGCGGACGAAAAGGACGCGATGGGCCTAAGCCGGGAGGCCTATTATTTTATCGGGGGCATCATGAAGCACATGAAAGGGATGACGGCGATCACCAATCCGCTGGTCAATTCGTACAAAAGGTTGGTGCCCGGATATGAGGCGCCGGTCTATATCGCCTGGAGCGCCACCAACAGAAGCCCGTTGATCCGCATTCCGGCTTCCCGCGGCGAAGGCACCAGGATCGAGCTGCGCTGTCCGGACCCTTCGGCCAATCCTTATCTGGCGCTGGCAGTGTGCCTGCGGGCGGGACTGGACGGTATCGAGAATCACATTCTTCCACCGGACAGTGTGGACCGCAATATTTTTCGTATGACGGAGGAAGAAAAAAGAGCCGGCGGGATCGAGGAGATTCCCGGCACGCTGATCGAGGCAATCTACCATATGGAAGCCGACGGATTTATCCGGGACGTGCTGGGCGACCATGTGTACCGCAAATACATCGCGGCCAAAAAGGAAGAGTGGTACCGCTACCGCATGCAGGTCACGGATTGGGAGATCAGTGAATACCTGAATAACGTGTAGATTTTTGGCGTTGGACGTTAGCGCACGAATCCGGCGGTATTATGAGCGTGGACGGTCGGAGGCGCCTGGCGCTGTTACAGGAGCGAGAGGCCTGGCAGTGCCGACAGCATTATGGGAGAGGGAGGTGAGCAGGTGACGAACATTATTGTGGTTTTGCCGAAAATAGAGGACGCGCGGGGCATCCGCAGCGTATTGATGAAAAACGGCATTCCGGTATCTGCGGTCTGCTCTACGGGAGCACAGACGCTGAACCACCTCCGGGATTTAAATGACGGTATTGTCATATGCGGCTATAAGATGACGGATATGCTCTACATAGAACTTCACCAGTGCCTGCCGCCGGGATTCGACATGCTGCTGCTGGCATCCCGGACGGTGCTAAATGACTGTCTCGACAATGACATCATGTGTCTGGCCATGCCCCTTAAAGTACACGACCTGATCAATACCGTAGATATGATGTGCCAGGCCGCCGCCCGCAGACGACGCCGGGCAAAGGCGAAGCCGAAAGTACGCAGGCCCGAGGAGGAGAAGCTGATCAGGGAAGCCAAAGAAGTGCTGATGGCCAGAAATAACATGACAGAACAGGAAGCCTACCGCTATCTCCAGAAATGCAGCATGGACAGCAGCACCAATATGGTGGAGACTGCGCAGATGGTACTGACGATGATGCGTTGAGCCCGGACGCCGGATATTTGGCGTTATTGGCATAATTTGTGAACTTTTTTTGTTGCGCGGCGGGGATATTCTGGTATGATAGAGGCATGAGGCATGAGGCATGAGGCATGAGCAATACACGGTTGGCAAAGCAAAGAGGGGTGCAGTGAAATATGAAGTTTAAATTTACAAAAATGCAGGGCTGCGGCAATGACTATATTTATGTGAACGGGTTTACAGAGAAGATTCCGCAGGAGGAAAAACCGGAGCTGGTGCGGCATATCAGTGACAGGCATTTCGGGATCGGCGGTGACGGTGTGATTTTTATCAATCCTTCGTTAGAGGCGGATTTTGAGATGGAGATGTACAACGCCGACGGCAGCCGGGCCGAGATGTGCGGAAACGGTATTCGCTGCGTGGCTAAATATGTCTATGACAAGGGCCTTACGGATAAGACTGACATTAGTGTCATAAGTTGCGGCCAGATCAAATATCTACAGCTTTTCTTAAAAGAAGGCCGGGTGGATACCGTCAGAGTCAATATGGGAGCGCCGGAACTCAGGCCGGAGCGGATACCGGTGACGGTGGCCGAAGCCGGTATGCCTTTGGAGAAGGAAAGGATCGTTAACGCGCCGATTATTGTACAGGGTAAAGAGTACAAAATGACATGTGTGTCAATGGGAAATCCGCACGCCGTCATCTTTCTGGAGGATGTGACGAACCTTGAGATCGAGCAGATTGGCCCGTATTTCGAGAATCACGAGAGATTCCCGAAGCGGATCAATACGGAATTCGTTAAAGTGCTGGACAAAAAGACCGTGCAGATGCGCGTCTGGGAGAGGGGCACGGGAGAGACGCTGGCCTGCGGGACAGGGTGCTGCGCTACCGTGGTAGCCTGCATTTTAAATGGTTTGACGGATGAGAAGGTTACTGTTAAACTATTAGGTGGCGAAATTGAGATCGAATGGGACCGGGAGGCCAATCTGGTCTATATGACAGGGCCGGCAGTCACTGTATTTGAGGGAGAATACGATGTACCTGCGGTTCAGTGATTTTTTGCGGTGTGCCTGCCGACAGATATCAGAATTATGGAATTTCAGTAACAGGGAGGACATTTTATATGTTGAAAGTGAATGATAATTATTTAAAATTACCGGGCAGCTACCTTTTTTCAACGATCGGGAAGAAAGTGAATGCCTATACGGCGGCGAACCCGGACAAGAAGATCATCAGACTGGGCATCGGTGACGTGACACAGCCGCTTTCCCCGGCGGTGATAAGCGCCATGCACAGCGCAGTGGATGAGATGGCGGATGCGGCTACGTTCCGCGGCTATGCGCCAGAGCTTGGTTATGACTTTTTGAGAAATGCGATCGCGGATAACGACTATAAGGCCAGAGGCTGCCAGATTGAGGCGGACGAGATTTTTGTGTCGGACGGTGCAAAATGTGATTCCGGCAATATTCAGGAAATCTTTGCACTGGATAATAAGATCGCGGTCTGCGATCCGGTCTACCCTGTCTATGTGGATACCAATGTTATGGCGGGACGGACAGGCACCTATGACGCCGCCACGGAAAGATGGAGCGATGTGATCTACATGCCCTGCACGGCGGACAATAACTTTGCCCCGCAGCTGCCAAAGGAAGTGCCGGATCTGATCTATCTGTGCTTCCCCAACAATCCTACCGGCTCCACGATCCACAAAGCACAGCTGCAGGAATGGGTCGATTATGCCAACAAGAACGGTTCCGTTATCATTTATGACGCGGCTTATGAAGCATATATCTCCGAGGAAGATGTGCCTCACACGATCTACGAGTGCGAGGGCGCCAGAACCTGCGCCATTGAGCTGCGGTCTTTTTCCAAAAATGCTGGCTTTACCGGCGTAAGGCTGGGCTTTACCGTGATCCCGAAGGATCTGAAAGCGGGAGACACAGCCCTCCATGAACTGTGGGCAAGACGCCATGGCACCAAATATAACGGCGCTCCTTACATCATCCAGCGGGCAGGCGAAGCAGTATACAGCGAGGCCGGTAAGAAAGAGACGAAAGAACTGGTTGCCTACTATATGAAGAATGCGGCCTACATCCTGGACGGATTAAAGTCCGCTGGTTTTGAGGTGTCCGGCGGTGTAAATGCACCCTATATCTGGCTGAAAGCGCCGAATAAGATGACGAGCTGGGAGTTCTTTGATTATCTGTTGGAGAACGCGAGTGTGGTCGGCACACCGGGGTCGGGATTCGGGCCGAGCGGCGAGACATATTTCCGCCTGACGGCTTTTGGCAGTTATGAGAATACTGTGGAAGCGGTGGACCGGATCAAGAGGCTTGGGGCCTAGTACAGAATTCACCGTTAATTACGCAATGCTGTACCAGGGGGAATTTCGAAATAACTGTACTATGGTCAAAGTGACTCGAAATTCTAAAATAACGATTAAAATGACGGAATACCATTGAAAGGTATTCCGTCATATGTTATGATCAGGATATCAAATTAAGCATATATATCGAGAGATATAAGATACAATCTGTGAGGATACCGCTCGTCATATAAGGGAAAGTACTTTCCCGTCTGATTAAAATCTTCTATTATCGGGATCATGGCCGATGATCATATGCTTATTTTCCAACTTATGAGGCTGCCGGATATGGCGGCAGGAAACAGAAAAGGGCAGGGGATCCGGCCGGATGGCAGTATGGTACAGGCGTGGTTATGGTATCTGCACAGTTACAGCGCGGTATGGCTGCAGGCAGCGGTATTTGTATTGAGTACAGCAGCTGCACAGGTTTGGTATTCACATAACACATGATTAAGGTCATTGTGGATTTGGGTTACAGGTATATTGCTTAAGTGGCATGACCGGACTCCTGCGGACAGGAGGACAGACCATGCAAGTGACAAGAGAAAAACAGGATATCGTGGAGAAAGAATTTATCGGATTTCCGGATATCGCGGCGGACACGATCAATGTACTTTTGTATAAGGGCAGACAGCTCACAAGGGCGGAAGATCTGCGGGCAGGCCCGACGGAAACGATCTATCAGACGCCGCCTGATCAGGCAAAAGAGATAAAAGGACAGATCAGGAATCAGTTCGAAGATGTATGCAAGTATGAGATGTCGGATGGACATATCAGGCTCATGTATCTGATCGCCAATCAGACTAGGACGGACGGAAAGATGCTGCTTCGGAAAGCGGGCTACACAGGCGGGGCATATAGAGAGCAATACGCGGGGAAAACACAGGATATCTATCCGGTTATCGAATTCGTACTTTACTGGGGAGCCGCCAGATGGAGGAGCAGCCGGGAGCTTCATCAGTTCCTCCGGAAAAAGAGGGTTCAGCCAGATGTCCCGGCAGAAGCGTGGCAGTATATTGACAGCCTGCACCTTCATATATATGAGATGCGGCATCTGCCGGCATCTGTACGGGAACTGTTTCAGAGCGATATGCGCATAGTCGTTGATTACCTTGCGGAAGGCAGGTGTTATCGTTCTGACCGGAAGATCGTGCATAAGGCAGCGTTGATCAGGATGATCAAAGTACTTTCCGGGGACGGTGATATAGAGGATGTGGAGGAGTGGCTGGAGAAGCAGCAGATCAGAGAGGAGGATGAGATTACGGTGTGTGAATTGTTTGATCAGTATGAAAGGAAAGGCCGCGAAGAGGGCGAAGCCATACGATTGGTAACAGATATTGAGAACGCCATGCGGTTTTTTCAGGTTACGCTGGAGAAGGCGTGTGAAGGGCTCGGTACGACTGTGGGGAGGTATGAGAAGGCGAAGAAACAGAATTTATTTTAAAAAATTAAGGGAGTGGGGAATAGATTCATGAATACTAGTCAGTTTGCATTTATAATCTGTGCGAACAATGAACAATACTATAGTGAGTGCGTCAGATATATTCAAGATATATATGTGCCGGAAAATTATAGTATAGATATTATATGTATACAGGAAGCGGATTCCATGGCACAGGGATATAATGCCGGAATGCGATCGAGTGATGCTCGTTATAAGATATATCTTCATCAGGATACTTTTATTCTAAATAAAAATTTTCTGTATGATATCTTGAGAATTTTCAATTCAGACGAAAGAATTGGGTTGATTGGTGTACTTGGAGTGAGAGAACTTCCAGAGGATGCTGATTGTTATTTGAAATGGGATACGGGTGTAGTAACTGCTCATAATGGGAAGACAGTACTTGATTTGAAACTGTATCAGAATAAAGTTAAAGCATATATTCCGGTCAAAGCTGTTGATGGACTCATCATGATTACACAGACTGATATACCATGGAGGGAAGATTTCCTTGATGGTTGGGATTTTTATGACGTTTCGCAATCGCTGGAAATGGACAGGCATGGGTATATGGTTGTGGTGCCTTATCAGGAAAAACCTTGGTGTTATCATGACTGCGGCGCGAGTAAAATTGAAAAATATCATTTTTACCGACATAAGATGATAAGAAAGTATCCGCAGTATTTTAGAGAAAATGCCGGGCAAGTAGATTTTGAGACGAGTCAGCAGAGACAGGCGCAGCTTGACGGGATCCGTTCGGGGATGATCAATCTTGTTTCTGCAGGAGCTTATGAGGAACTTGTAAATGTAGCAAATACAATTCGGGAAGCCATGCTGGAAGATACAGATATCTGTGAGCTGATAAATTTAATGGAAATTTATTCTTTGGAGAAAGAGAGCGCTGGCAGGCGTTTCAGTGAATGGTGGATCTTTCAAAATTGGGAACAAATACGAGAGTATTGCAGATGGCTCAGATTTGTTTTGCTGCGTATTGGCTATCAAAGAGAAGATGCGCGTATAGATGAATTGAAACTGCTTGTGAAGGAAGGGAGGATATCCAGAGACGCGATCAGGAATATCTCCATTACGACTTTGGGCAGTACCAGGAATGTGCACGGCTGTCTTTTGAAGGAAGACAGGCAGGAACCCCTGGTCAGTGTCATCATAGCAGTCTATAATGGAGAGAAGTTTGTCGGTGAAACGATCACGAGTGTTTTAAACCAAACCTATCAGAATATGGAAATCATTATTCTGGATGATGCATCTATTGATCATAGCAGAGATGTAATACTTTCTTTTAAGGATTCCAGGATAAAGACAATTTTCTGTGAGGAAAATCATAATATATGCTACACCGGTAATATAGGATTCCAGAAAGCAAAAGGCAAGTATATCGCTTTAATTGGACATGACGATCTGTGGGCCCCGGATAAGCTGGAAAAGCAGGTTGCTTTTATGGAAGAACATCCGGCGTGCAGTGTGTGCTTTACATGGGCGGACATTATAGATGAAAACCGAAAGATAATCAATGATAATCATGAGTACGTATATAGTAGTTTTTGCTCCGAGAATAAGGAGACCGGGCAATTGCTGCGGAGATTGTTCTTTTTTGGGAATGTTTTTTGTGCGTCAAGTTCATGTATACGCAAGACTTCGCTGGACAGAGCCGGTCAATATAGATATGCACTGATTCAATTACAGGACTATGATCTGTGGATGCGGTTGCTCTTGTTTGGGTCAGTATTTATCTTGCAGGAAAAGTTGACCTATTATCGTAGATTCAATGATAGTAACGGAAGTAAACAGTTGAGTCATATCAGCGAACATACGAAAAGACGTTCTGTACGTGAAAAACAGTGTATTGATGCAGCCTGGTTGGATAGCCTTTCTATGAAACAGTTTGTTGGGATATTTAGAAATGACATGAGAAACCCTGCTGTGTGTACAGAGAAGGAAGTGCTTTGTGAGAAAGCATTCCTGCTTGAGAAGTGTGGAAATTTTCTGGGGATTCAGAAATTTATAGATATCCTGGAAGATGAGGAATGCCGGAAAATACTTTTTGAAAAATATAATTTTAAATTGCAGGATTTTTATGAAATGAATGCACAGTAATAGTATCTTTGGATGCTTCAATTTGGCAGCTAGGGAATTATTTTAATTAAATTAAAAAAAAACTGCGGATGCCTCTAAAGTTAATTATGAATGGCCCGATATATATTACAGGTAAGGAAAGCAATTTACTTACATGCCGGTAATGAAGTTGATGGCAGCGTACGAGCCGGAGATTCATTACTGAAGAAGCAAACAAGTGGCAGGGAAGCCACTGAAAATTCAAGGAGGAATATATTATGGTAGTACAGCACAACATTACAGCAATGAACTCTAACAGAATGCTTGGACTTACAACAAACGCACAGGCTAAGTCTACAGAGAAGTTATCTTCCGGTTACAAGATCAACCGTGCAGCGGATGATGCAGCAGGTTTATCCATTTCCGAGAAGATGAGAAGACAGATTAGAGGACTTACACAGGCATCTGCAAATGCACAGGATGGTATTTCCTGCGTGCAGACAGCAGAAGGCGCGTTGAACGAAGTGCAGGATATGCTGCAGAGAATGAATGAGCTGGCTGTTAAAGGTGAGAACGGCACTCTGACATCTACAGACCGTAGCTATATCCAGTCTGAGGTTAAGCAGCTGATGAGCGAGATTGACCGTGTACAGAGCACGACTACATTTAACGAGCAGAGCCTGTTAAATGGTTCCTTCTCCAACAAGGGCCTTCAGGTTGGTGCAGAGGCTGGCCAGCATATCAGCGTATCCATTAAGAATATGAGCACAGCACAGTTGATCGCCAGTGCAGTACAGAACGAAGTGAAGTTTGGTACGGCTAATGTAGATACCGACAATGGTGATTCTTACGGTGGAACTGTAGCTTATACGTATAAAGAGGGAGAAGTAAATACTCTGAATGCGGATATGTTGTCTAAGTTCTATGATTTCAAGATGTCCGATGTTGTAGACAGTGATGACTATGCTAAAGCTTCTACAAATACAGCACAGTTGAGTGAAGCTCCTACAGCGGCAGATTTCTCAGCGCTTAATGCATTTGCTAAGAATGCGATTAAGGACGTATCGAAGCAGAGATCTGATCTTGGTGCGATCCAGAACAGACTTGAGCATACGATCAGCAACTTGGATAACATCGTTGAGAATACGACATCTGCAGAATCACAGATCCGTGATACAGATATCGCTACAGAGATGGTTAGATATGCTAACAATAACATCCTGCAGCAGGCTGGTACATCTATGCTGTCACAGGCAAATCAGTCTAATCAGTTGGCATTGTCCCTGCTTGGTTAATATCGACAGGTTAGAAATTTATTGTGAATTTATTGGAGAAAGACTGGTTATGCCAGTCTTTCTTTTTAGGCGAATTTTCTGGAAAAAACTTGGGATGTGGAGCGGAATATGGAAGAAATGGTAAGCATTATTATTCCAACTTATAATAGAGAGAAATATATTGAGAGAGCAGTGCAGAGTATATTAAGGCAGACATATGATAAATATGAGATTATTATCGTGGATGACGGATCGACGGATCATACATGGGAAATCATAAGAATGTTGGAAGAAAAAGATGACAGGATCCGTTATATTAAACTGGATAAAAATCAAGGGCCTGCACATGCCAGAAATGTTGGGATGAAGGAAGTGAAATATGAGTATATTGCTTTTCTGGACAGTGATGATGAATGGCATCCCAATAAGCTGGCGCTTCAGATGGATAAGATAATGGAAGCCAAAGAGGAGACCGGATTAGTTTTCTGCAGAATGAGCGGTATCAGGAGAGGCAGAGAAGACAGGTATGTATGTCCGGATCAGAGCATTGAGAAGGAAACTCTGGAGGGAGATATATTTTCTAGGCTGTTGTGGGCAAATTTGATAGGGACGCCAACGGTTTTGATCCGTAAGAAGTGTCTGGAGCAGGTGGGGGGATTCAAAGAATCTTTGACATGCCTGGAAGATTGGGAGTGGATCCTGCGAATTGCAAGGAAGTGGAGAATAGGGTTTGTGGATGAAATCCTGGTAGAAGTACATAAATTACCTGGAAGTGTTTCAACAAACATGGCAGGATATTTGATTACCAGATGCTATCTTGTTTCCTTGTATCGAGAAGAAATGTCAAAGGACGGAAGCCTTGAGTTTGCTACACAGGAAATACTGGAAAAGGCAGAACGGTATGGGATAAAATCAGAAATACAGGAGCTGCTGCATAGAGATTTTGATTTATAAATCCCTAAGCAGCATGGAAGCGCGGTGTAGCCAGGTGTGTTCTGCACAGGCTTTTTTATAAGCGTTTTGACGGATCATTTCGGCTGAAGCAGGGTCGGTAAGGATGGATCGTACAAGATCCGGCAGACTTTCCAGGTGCTCCGGAGAATAGAATTTGATGTCCACGGAATCGCTGAAGTTTTCTTTAAGATAAAGACTGTCGTCAGTAAGGGCAATGGCGCCCTGCAGCATGGCTTCAAAGATTCTTTCACTGGCTCCTGCTTTGAAATTCGCCAACTGATTCAGTACAATCCTGCTGTCTTCCATCAGCCGGATGCCGTCCTCAACACTGCAATCCCCTTTGTAGATAAAGTTAGGATAACTGCACAAATTGGTGAATTCCCAACGGCTGCCATATACGGTAACACGGATACCGGCTTTTAAAAGGGTCTCCAAAATTTTAAGACGAAAAACAGAGCAGATATTAACGTCTACATGACGGTATTTTTGGATGAATGCCTTCAATTCTGTTTCGGATAAAACCCGATGGCGGGATCGGAGGTAATCATCGACTATGTTTTCGAAGGTTTTCGAAGGTGATTGAATGGACCCGGCATTTAATTGCATGGAAACTTCGTCCGGGGATTCCTCTGTATATTTATATGCTCCAATAAACAGAACTTCGATAGAACGCTCTGCAAACGGTTTTAATTCTGAATAGGGTTTCAGGCATTCCCCTGCAGTCGGAAGAAAAGCAGTTTTTCGGACAGCCGGATAGAAGCGCTTAATATAGTCCATATGATTTCTGTCAGCACAGATAACAATGCCGTTGGCAGGGGCATGATCCAGCGTATCGAAATAATGCATGGGATGATCCACAATAATATTGTAGCAGGGAATATTCCAGATGTCCCAGAGGCTTTTTCCGGCCTGTATTTCCATTCGAAAACCAACATTATTAAACACGATAGAGGCATCGAGGCCAAATTTTTGAAAGGCCAATAAAGACTCATAGGAATGCGCAAAATCTTGTATATCATACCGAAATACAGTACAACCAAGAGATTCCAGGGCAGATGCATACTGCTCGGCGATATATGCTAAAACAGGAACTGTTTGATTTGTGGCAAGCATGATCCTTTTGGAAGTCAGGCTGTTTAACAGCTGGCTATATTCTTCAGCCATGTCCTGCTGCCCCATATTTTGTAATACTGCAATAATATTGGACAGTGTAGTTGCGTCGGTATCGTGAATAGACAAGGCTTCTTCTAGGAAACATAAGGCAGTCAGAAAGTCTTGTGCATCAGTATAGATAACTGCCAGTTGATTTAGCAGCATCAGTGGATGAGCGGTCAATCGCTTACAATTTTGCATGATATATATGAGAGCCTTATAGGATACTCTGCAGTCAATCAGATATTGCAGTTCGTCTTTTGTAACGGTATTTTGCTGGATCCGGTCAAGAATGTTTACCAGGAGACGGAAATGCTTTGATAAAATACCGAGGTCTTGTGAGAACTGCAGTATTGTGGGCAGCTGCGCCTCCTCTTCTATCCGGCATATGTTAAGGAGATGTTCCATAGCTGTTAGTTCCTTATTGAAGTCGGAGGCTTCCAGAAGTAGATCAGGGCGTTTATCCAGAGTATTGCACAGATGATGATAGGCGCCGTGAATATCATTCTGAGAGAGGAAGTTTTGGATATTTTGTTTTAACAGAATTGTTTCTGCCTTTTCCTGAGTCAATCCAAAAGGCGCCTCATAGAAAGAAAGATGATTGTGCCTGATCCAGACGATCAGCAGCTGTTCGGAAAGAAAGCCAAATACTCTTTTATGATAGTCGTCATAACCGGTTACATCAATCCGGTCTTCCAGAGTAGAGAAAATGGAGAAGAGCCACTCGCAGTAAGCATCAAACAATGTTCTGGGGGCTACGAACAGATTGCCCGTATAGCAATATTTATCCGTAAGGACTTCTTGAAAAGTCGTATAATATTCAGGGCATAATTCCATAATAATTTCGCCTGTCATCTCCAGGTTATGGATATCATGAGAACGGCTATAAACAGTTTGATAGTCATAGGCGCCGTGAACGGGCTGAGATACTATCACATCATATTTGGACAGGATATTCATAAAATCTGATTCTGCCATTAAAGTCCCCTGGTTGTTCAAAAAATATCTGCGGTAATGGCATATCCCCACATGATCGGCACAGCAATAATTTTTCCAAATCCAGTATAAACCGGTCAATTCACTGTAATATTGATTTTTATCTGAAATGTTCTCTCCAGTATCGTCTGCTAAATATCCATAGTCTGCATGATCACAATGTCCGACCTGTAAGGGGATATAGACAGGATCGATAGGGGGATCAAATGGTATATGTGTAATGACAAATATAGAAATGGACATAAGCTCTCCTCTCTGCTGTAATAAGTATTTTACTTTTAACACAATTTCAATTATACTGGAAATAGTGTAGAATTACGATAGGAGATTTTGATTTATTTATGAAAATTTTATATGTATATGGAATGTCGAAATTAAAAGATATTGTCAATAACCTGAACAGGCTTGGATACAGGGTGGAAGAGTATTCGGAGTTGCAGCATAATTCCATATTGAATAATGAACAGATAGAAAAGCTGGTCTCTTATGTCAAGGAGCATCATATTACGCATCTGATGTCTACACATTTGATCTATAATGTTGCAGTAGCAGCCTACCAGGCGGATATTAAATATGTTTCGGTCATATGGGATGCACCCTACATAAAGCTATATACGCCTTTTGGTAAATTGGATAACTGCTGGTTTTCTGTTTTTGATAAACTGGATTATGAGAGGTTTCAAGCGGACGGGATACCACATGTCCTCTATCAGCCTTTGGCAGTGGATCAATATGACAGCCGCAGATGGAATGTGAAGAAAAAGTTGAATGGTAAATATATCGAAGAGATAAGTTTTGTGGGAAAATTGTACGAGGATAATCTGTATGACAGATTTGTGAAAGAAATTCCCTCTAACATGCAGGATTACTTTACGAGTATTTTTGAGGAAGCCGTTTTTCAATGGGACGGAGCGAATCGTGTTTATGGAAAGACAGATAAAGCGATACTGGATTACATCAAGCTGGTAAGTCCGGGATTTAAGATGGAGAACGTGTTTGATATCGATGACGTGAGATATTTTGAAACGCAGTATTTAATTCGAAAAATGGCAAACGTTGAAAGAATCTGTACTTTAAATGCTTTGGGAGAAAAGTTCCAGGTGGCGTTATATACGCTGCCGGATGTGGATAGGACAAAATTGCCGAATGTGAAGATTATGCCGCAGGTGGAACCCGGAGAGGCTGCGTCCATTATTTATGCAGGAAGTAAGATTAATTTGAATATTGCGTTAAAGGGAATCGAAGGAGGTACTCCGCAAAGGATCATGGATGTGATCGGAGCTGGTGGATTTATGCTGACGAATTACTGTTCGGAAACAGCAGAGTTGTTTGAAGAAGACAGGGAAATTGTCATGTTCAAAACACCGGAAGAATTAATGGAGAAGGCGGAATATTATCTTGCGCATGATACGGAGCGGGAACAGATTGCAAATGCAGGATATCAGAGGGTCATGAATTGTTACACGTATGAACGGAAGTTGAAAGAACTTATGGAATGGGTGCGGAGAGATGAATAGATGAAATTTCTATATGTACACGCAATGGGAATAAACCGCGAAAGCGATGATATCGTGCAGGCGTTGAGAAAAGCCGGTCATGAGGCTGTGGTATATAATGAGCTGTTAAAGCAGTATGCGTGGTTAAATGATGATGTAATAGCAAGGCTGGAGGTATTTATTCATGATAATGATATTGATATTTTGCTGTCAATACATTTTATCATGAATGTGGCGCTTGTTGCGTGTAGAGATCATATGAAGTATGTCTCGCTGTTATGGGATGCTCCTTTTGTAGAAGTCTACAATCCGCTTGCAAAGTTGGATGAGATCTACATTTCAACGTTTGACAAGCTGGACAGACAGAGATTTTTGGATTTTGGTGTAAAGAACGTTATCTATCAGCCATTATGCGTGAATGCGGCGCTTTTTGAAGCATGGAATGAGGAGATTCAGAAAACTCTGGAGGGGGACTATTTTCATGATATCAGTTTGATAGGACAGCTGTATGATGAAAATGCCTATGACCGGATCGCAGACAAGTTTCCCACGAACGTACGAGATTTTTTCGACAATATTTTTGAGGAGGCAGCATTTAAGTGGGATGGAATCAACAGAATATACGGGAAGACGGATGGAGAAATATTAGAGTCTATCAAGCAGGCCAGTCCTGATTTTGTGATTCCCAATCGATGGGAGTTGAAAGACACAGAATATTTTGAACGTACATGCCTGCTCCATAAGGTGGCCAATATAGAGAGAATCGTGGTCTTAAACCTATTGGCGGAAGTGCATGATGTTACGTTGTATACTGGGAGTTGGGGAGCGGCAGAGAAAATGCTGCGTAATGTTACGATAGGGCCGCCGGTGGAAGCGGGGAAGGCGACAGCGCTTATTTATGCCGGAACCAAGATCAATTTAAACATTGCGTTAAAAGGGATAGAGCAGGGAACATCGCAGAGAATCCTGGACGTAATGGGGGCAGGCGGTTTTGTACTGTCAACATACTGTCCTGAAACAGCAGAGTTATTTAAAGAAGATAAAGAAATCGTATTCTTTAGAACGCCGGAAGAATTATTGGATAAGGTAGAGTTCTATCTGACACATGAGGAAGAGCGCAGACAAGTCGCCAGAGCCGGGCACGAGAAGGTGATAAATTGTTATACTTATGATATAAAGATCAGGGAACTGTTGCGTTGGATGGAGATAGAGGGTTAAAATGAAACTATTGTATGTACATGGAACAACGATGATCCAGGGAATAATTGCCGCACTGTGTAGATTAAATATTGATATAACAGTATATCCAAAGCGTCAGACAGATGTATTTTTGAATGAAGAGGAGGCGGAAGAACTCGGTCGGTATATGGAGGAGCATGGCATCACACATGCGATGTCGGTCCATCTGATCGATACCCTTGCTGTAGCGGCAGGAAAAGCAGGGGTGAAGTATATAGCTGTTGTATGGGACGCCCCGTATTTGAATATATTTACAAAATATGGAAGAATGCGAAATTGTTACTTTTCTGTTTTTGACAAGGTAGATCACAGTCGATTTGTAGAGAGAGGAATACAGCATGTGCTATATCAGCCTCTTGCAGTAGATGATGTAAGGATACGGGAATGGGATAGTGAACATGACGATCAGGCAGGAGAGAGGTATCTCACAGATATCTGTTTTGTGGGGAATCTGTATGAGGATAACTTTTATGATGTTTTCTGCCGGAATATTCCACAGATATTACAGGACTATTTTATGGGTATTTTTGAGAGGGCTGCGTTCAGATGGGATGGCATAAATCGTGTATATGGCTCTGTAAATGACGAATTGATCGCTTATATGAAAAAGACAGTACCAGATTTTCAGATGATAAATTTTTTTGAGATCCCGGACAGGTTTCTGTTTGAAACGGGGTATTTGATGCATAAGATTACCAATATTGAGAGGATATGTATTTTAAATTTGCTGGCGGAAAGGCATGAGGTAACATTTTACACGGCCAGTAAAACAGATGTGAAAAAGCTTCAGGGTGTAAAAATCATGCCGCCGGTAGGTGCGGGAAGAGCGGCGCACCGTGTCTTTCAGAGAAGCAAAATAAATCTTAATGTTTCGTTAAAGGGAATAGAGGGAGGAACTCCACAGAGAATCATGGATATTATGGGGGCCGGAGGCTTTGTTATAACAAGTTATTCCCCTGAAACAGCAGAATTATTTGAAGAAGACAGAGAAATTGTCATGTTTAAAACACTGGAAGAATTATTGGAGAAAGTGGATTTTTATCTGGAACATGAAACTGAGCGGGAGGAGATCGCTCAGGCGGGGCATGAGAAAGTGATGAGATGCTATACCTATCAACAGAAAATGCAGAAACTTATAGAGTGGGTAGAAAAAGAAATATGATGTGGTCGCAGGAGTGCAGCAACAGGGATGAAGATTTTATATGTATATGGAAAGACAAAAGAAAGGGATTATGTTCAGGCTTTAAGAAAATTGGGATATACGGTAGAGGAGTATTTTGACAGGCAGAGTGATCATTGCGCAAATGATGAAGAAATAGGACAGATGATCGCCTGCATCAAAGAAAATGCCATTACACATTTACTGTCGATCCACATGTTGCCTAATCTGTCGGTCGCGGCGTATAGGATGGGAATTAAATACATCGCCATGCTCTGGGATGCACCGGTGTTGGCTATGAATACGATTTTTGGCAAACTGGATAATCTTTGGGTGACTTCTTATGATAAGCTGGATTGTGAGCGATTTAAACGATATGGGGTGAAACATGTATTATATCAGCCGTTGACAGTTGACAGAGATGCGCTGTGTAAGTGGAATATGTCAGGGAGGCTTCAAGGAAACTATTTTAATGAAATCAGTTTTGTTGGGCGTTTGTATGAGAAGAATTTATATGATGCACAGATAACAAACATCCCTGCAAACATGCAGGAATATTTTACCAGCATTATGGAAGAAGTGGCCTTTCGGTGGGACGGTGCAAACAGGATCTTTGGAACGGTAGATAAGCAAATTTTGGATTATATCAAACTGGTCAGCCGTGGTTTCAGGATTAATAATCCGTATGATGAAGCGGACGAAAGATTTTTTGAGGTATATTACCTGTTCCAAAAGATAGCGAATATTGAAAGAGTATGTTGTTTGAATCTATTGGCGGAGCAATATGATCTGACATTCTATACTGACAGCGATATAGAAGAGGGACTGCTTCGTCCTGAAGTTAAGAGAATGCCCGCTGTTGAACCGGGTGAGGCCCTGTCACTTGTCTATGCGGGAAGTAAGATTAATCTTAATATATCTATGCGGGGTATGGAAGGAGGAACGCCATTGAGAATCCATGAGATCATGGGGGCTGGCGGATTTGTGTTGTCAAGTTTCAGTAAGGAAACCGCAGAGTTATTCGAGGAAGATAAAGAAATTGCTATGTTCAGGACACCGGAAGAATTATTGGAAAAGGCTGAGTATTATCTGACTCATGAACACGAGCGGCGGGAAATTGCGTTGGCCGGGCAGAGAAAAGTTTTACATAGATTTACCCATGAGAAAAAGTTAAAGGAGCTGTTTAAGTGGGTGGAAGGAGAGTAGCAATGAAGAAGAAAGTCAGCGTTGTAGTCCCCTGTTATAATGCGGCCAGGTATTTGAAGAAATGTACAGAATATCTCCTGTGTCAGACAATCGGAATCGAAAATATGGAAGTCATATTGGTGGATGATGCGTCTACAGATGATGGAGAAACATGGAAAGTGATCACGGAGTTTGAGGCGCGGTATCCGGACAGCATTTTAGCTGTTTCTCTGGGACAGAATATGCGGCAGGGAGGCGCCAGAAATGTGGGGGTTTCTTATGCCAGCGGCGAATATCTTGTCTTTTGCGATGCCGATGACTGGCTTTTGGAAGAGACATTGGAGCATTGTTATGATGCAGCGGAAAAGTACAATGCAGACGTGGTTGAGTTCCTCATTAAGAATATCAATGATCATGAAAGTTTTGTGGGATTAGAGAAAGCTGGTGAAAGTTATTTGATCGAGTTGGATACAGAAAAACAGCGAAAAGGATTTTTATTAGATACGAGTGTACAGCTGTCATTAGGTTCTCAGAAGAAATTATATCGTTTGTCACTGATCCAGGAAAATCACATCAAGTTTGTTGAACACAGGATTTTTGAAGAACCTTCTTTTATGCTGCCGGTAAGATTATATGAAAAAAGACATTATTTTCTGAATGAATATTTATATATCTGTTATCTCTCTTTAGACAGTACAGTGCGTGGAGAATGGGGAGAACATAAATGGGATAATCCGAAAGTATGGATGCACATTATGGAGGAGCTGACAGAAAGACATTCTCTGGAGAAATACTATGAAGAGTTGGAATATTTGTTTTTCAGACATGGATTTAGTTTGAGTGTCAGAATGGCAGTCCAGAAGGGGTATGTGCTGGCGAAAGAGGAGTTGGAGTTTCTGGTAAATATGATGTTAAGACAGTTCCCTGATGTCAGAGACAATCAATATGTCAGAAGTGATGTGAGCAATCGTACATGGTTAAGGCTGATGATAACCTTATTGGATTTAAATTTTACAGAGGAAAGCGTACAGGTTGTGAATGAAATGTTAAGGAAATATGTATGAGTGTAGAGGAAGTAAAGCAGCGTATAGACCAGATAATTGCAGACGAAGAATATGACGGTATTTTGCCTTTGTTGCTTTTTCACAAAGAGTTGACAGAGCAGGATAATGATCTTGCCACGGTCTGTTATCTGTGTATCATTTATGAACAGGAAAAAAAAGCGGGATGTCCTGTGATTTTTTCAAAGGTATCTAATATGGAAGAACTGGTGGAACGTTACACCAGATTAAAATTTTACCTGAGAAGGATTGAGTTTTGTGTGACAGGAAATCAGATGGGGACTTTTTACGAGTTTCTCACACGGAACAGGGTTTCATCATACGAATTGCTTCAGGTTATTGATTTCAGCGTGATACATAAAGAAAAGGTATTGGAGATGATTAAAGGCGGAGCAGAAAATATGGATACCACAAGCCGGGATAGCCAGGAAAAGGTAATCTGCACCGAAAACACGGATATGGATGTAGAGGGAGAAGACGAGATCTGTTTCATCATCTGTACGAATGATCAGCTTTATGCGCAGGAGTGTATTTATTATATCAATCAGCTGCATGTGCCGGAGGGATACCGAATTAATATTTTGACGGTAGAAGAGGCACGATCGCTTGCCGCTGGATATAATGAAGCGATGCAGTATTCTAAAGCGAAATATAAAGTTTATCTGCATCATGATACGTTTATTATATATCCTGATTTTATACAGGAGTGTCTCGGTCTGTTCCAGAGTAACCAGCAGATCGGGTTGATTGGAAATCTGGGTGTGGAGAGGATGCCTGCATCGGGTGTAATGTGGGACGGCCAGCGCTATGGCATGTTGTATGAACAGCATATTTATGAATCAAAACTGCTTGCGAATGCGATCAGTCTTGAATTGCCTTATCTGGAAGTGGAGGCGATAGACGGATTTCTTATGGTTACTCAATATGATATTCCCTGGCGGGAGGACTTGTTTACCAAATGGGATTTTTATGATTGTGCACAAAGTATGGAGTTTATTAGAAAGGGATATAAGGTCGTAGTTCCAAATATGAAATTTCCGTGGGTTATACATGATTGCGGTTTCTTGAATCTTGGGAATTATGACAAAGAGAAGGAGAAATTTATAAAGGAATATTTGCAAAATGTATAGGGGATTAGTATATATGCATTTTGTCTATGAATTCTTTTATTGAGTTTAGAATCAAAATAGAATAAAAAGGAGAAGACAGGAAAATGAGTAATGCAAACGACATTATGGAACAGTACAAGGAGCTGCAGGATATTACGCATATTGTTACGCAGATTGAGAAATTGAGGGTAAATGTTGATGCCAAATTACGGGATAAAAGATATCCGGATCAGGATATTTTGGATGTGCTGGCGGATGCTATGGAGGATGTTGCCGGAATTACAAGGATCCATCCTCAAAATGGCGAAGGGATAAACATATATACTGAATTGAGAAATGGCAGAATTCCGTTAGGCTTATGTGAGCAGATATTACGTTGGCAGAAAGAAACCTTGAACTGGGTTGATCACATGGAAAGTCGAAGACAGATACAGGCTTTGCAGGAAGAAGTTCAAAATCAGGCGGAGTTAATTCAGCAACTGCTGGATCAGCGCAATTCTTAAAGGAAAATATTGTGAGGAAGGGAGCGGGAGATACAAAATCTCCTGCATTTTGGTAATCAATGAATACTATTTTAATGTCCTGTTTACATAGTTCGTTAAGATTTCATTGATTGCCATAACTTTTTCTTCTGTAATTTCCACAGGCAGGATATCCCGAAAAAAAGCTCTGAGAGGGTCGGCTTCTTTCAAAAGATATGGGTTTTCAGGAATATCAGGAAAAAGCTGTAAGAGTACGTTTTTCATAACTTTCAGTTCTTTGACAGAAAGAGGATATCCTTTGACTGCGAGCATATGAATGGTGCCGACATATCCTTCATGGAAAAAAAGATAACTTATTTCGGCATAGTATTTATGCATAAGTTTTCTATTTTCCAAATCATTTACGAGCGTTATCCATACTTTAAGAAAGTCCATTTTACGTCCGGTCCAGTCGCTCCGCATTGTACTATGAGGTGATTTATAGTAAAAATAAAGCTCTTCATCTAAAAAAGCATGTCTTTTTTCGCACAATATGACAGGTACTGTAAAAACAGGTTCTTCAAAAATTAATTGTTCCGCAAAATGGATTTGATGTTCATGAACCAAACTTGTTCGATAAAATTTTCGAGTACAGTTGCCGATGAAGGCGCGTTTTTTATCTAATAAAAAATGTTTGTGATCTTCTTCGGTAACTAATTCCAGTAGGTAACTATTGCGGCGTTCTTTGGCGTTCAAACATGAACTGTTTGAACGGTCATTAACCGCTTTTATTTGAAATTGAACTACATCTGCATCACATTGCCGGGCATGTTGATATAGATGATCCACAGCTTCCAGTGCGAGCCAGTCATCCGCATCGCAGAACATCAGATATTCTCCGCTTGCATAAGAGAGAGCGGCATTCCTTGCACCACCCTGGCGCATATTTTGCTTTAGTTGTAAGGCGATTATGGCATCTGGAAATTGCTTTTCATATTTTATAATTGTGTTCCAGGTTGCACTATCGTCTGTAGAAGCATCATCAACAAGAAGGAGTTCCAAGTTGTCAAGCCCTATAGTTTGGTTCAACAAATGTTCCATACATTTATCTAAATAGTTTGCTACATTAAAGCATGGAACGATCACGCTTACTTTTTTCATTTCTATAGTTCCCTTCTATGCAATATTCTTTCTCTGCTACTAAATTGAACTTTTAGTCGGGTCTTGATCAACCACTGTGACAATAGCATAATTTTAGTAACAGTTCGGTCTTCGGCTTCTCTGTTACGGAATCTGCCCATTTCAAGTCTTTTTCGGTGAGGGGCAGATTCTTTTGGCCAAATTTACATGTTCTGGACTGAACTGTTACTTATTCTAGCATAGTTGAGGGAAATTGTCTTGTGTTTTTATAGGATTGGAATTACACTATAACTACTATTAGTTAATGGCATCAGGAATTTTGCTTCGGTCCTGCACAAGCTTCCGTATATGGCTTCGGTAGGAGTCGGAAGCAGAAGTTTGTTATATCGTTTACCATGATTACAGGAAAAGTCATTTGGGCAGTAATACGGAGACTAAAAAAATAAGGAGAAGCTGTAGATGAAATTATTATTCTATTCTTGGAACGCCAACAACGAGCAGATTCTGGTGAATAGTTTAAAAGGGATGGGATTTGATGTTGTCTGGTTTCAAAAAGAATGTCACCATTATACTCGCGACATGGGACTTGCTATGGAAATGATACAACTCATCCATGTGCAGACAGTGGAAGCGGTGGTTTCTTTTAATTATTTTCCGATCATCTCCATGATCTGCAACACTTGTCAAATTCCATACTATGCCTGGGTATATGATTGCCCACATTTTACATTATACGCGAAGCAGATTGCATTGGAATGCAACCATATCGGTATTTTTGATCGGGAGATGGTGAGGCATATGAGGAACTATGGCGTAGACACAGTTTATCATATACCATTATCAGTAGACGTATCATACTTTGCCCAGATAATTGCAGATGCATCTCAATGGGAAAAAGCAAAATTGCATAGTGATATTTCTTTTGTAGGTTCATTATATACCGGAAAATATAATTATTATGATATTCTGTTTAATCCGAAGGAAACACTTACAGATGATATAATTGATAAACAATGTTTTTGTTATTGTAAAAATTATTTGAAACAGTCCATTGAAGAAGGGCTTATTGATCTGCGTAGGATCGAGATAGAGATGGAAAAAAGAGGATTGATGCTTGGTGAGGATTATTTTGCAAAGGTAGAAGATATTCTATTGGCGGCAGTTTTGGAGAAAAAGGTCACGGTGGAGGAACGAAAGATTCTTTTGAAAAAAATAGCAATTTTTTGTAAAAAGAATGATAAAAGATACGATTTTAGATTGTATACAGACTCTGAAACGGAAAATATTCCGGAACTTGACCGTTGTAACTGTGGTACAATTAATTATCATGAACAAATGCCGTTGGTATTTTCAGAAAGCAAAATCAATCTTAATATTTCCCTGAGATCCATTCACTCGGGAATTCCGCTCCGGGTGTTAGATATTATGGCGTGCGGAGGATTTGTACTATCTAATTGGCAACCGGAGATAGCGGAATATTTTGAGGAAGGTGTGGATTTGGTGACATTTGGCAGTGTGGAGGATTGCTTGGATAAAATTTCTTATTATTTGGAGCATGAAGAAGAACGTAGAAGAATTGCGCTTCGAGGACGGAGTAAGGTAAATAAAGAGTTTTCCTACCAGATTGGGCTGGAAAAATTATTTTGTATTCCCTCATGTGATACACTATCTCAGACGGTATGAAAGACAGTTCGTTCTACATGTTTAATCAGTTGGCTGAATTCTCCAGTTCTTTGACCTTTTCAACTGCCATCGGAAAATCTCCACAATTACGGTAGTGCGTCAAAGCAGTTGGAATATCCCCCATCATCTCATTGATCAGTCCGATATTGTAGGTAGGGATAAAGGAGTTAGTACCGTTTTCTTTTGCGATCGGACAGTGAATGGCCTTCAGGAATTCCATCATGGCTTTGATATACTGTCCATTTGCAAGATAAATTTGCCCCATAATACACAGAAAGTCGGCTGTGGTAGCGAATGTATCGTAGACTGCCTCCAACTGCAGAGCCTGGGTTTCACGGCCTGTGTGCAGTAGTGCATTTGCATAGGCAATGACCATCATCTGCACCCATTCTTCATTCGGATCTACATCATAGGTTAGAGCTTCCTTATAATATTTATAAGAATTTTCATAATCGTAGATCATATTATAAGACTGACCGATTTGAAAATAGAGATAAGGATTCTTGCTGTCTTTTTTTAGTTCCAGAAATAGAAGGGTGTTATTCCGTTCTACTTTAGGACGCAGACTCTCGATACTGCCTAAATATCCTACATGGTCAACCAGGATTGGCAAGTCATAGAACTCAAAAGATGTTCCGGCTTGTTTAGGGACGACCTGTTCATGAATTGGAAATTCAAAGTGAAAAAATCTACGGTGAAAAAATCGTCCCAGACGATCACGGTAAATGGAATCAGTCTGGTTGGAAAAATAGTGGTTGTCAATGACGATCTGTCCTACTGATTGTGGATATTGTTCCATTAACAGACAGACGTCTTCCCAGTTAATTGAGACGATTACTTCATCGCAGTCCAATGACAGAATATAATCGTGACTTGCCCGGGAGATGGCATAATTCCGTGCCGCACTGAAATCATTTACCCACACAAAATCCAGCACCTGATCCGCGTATCTGGCCGCGATCTCTTTCGTCCTATCCGTGGAGCCCGTGTCAACAAGGACAATCTCCAACTCCACAGCTTTCGCGGCATGGGAACGGATGGCGGCAAGGCACTTTTCGATATGTTTTTCTTCGTTTTTGGCGATCATGCAGACGGAAATCGGGTAAGGCATGGCTTGGCTTCTCCTTTGGGTATCATAGTTTGTGACGGATTCTGATGTCAGGTAAGATCATAATCCGTTTCAAGTTTAGTAACAGTTCAGCCTTCGGCTAAACTGTTACTAAGTTTAACATAGAACAGTTTTTTTGTCTTGTACTTTTGGCAAAATAAAAGTAGAGTATAGATATGCTGATCGTATAATTACTAATTATAAACTATAAATGAGCGTGCGCCCAGCTAAGGGTGTAGTGTATAGCGGGCGGGAAACCCGCTTGAAAAGGGCCAACCAGACCATCGGTAGCGAGTCTTGGGAACGCAGTGGTAACACTGTGGGCTAAGCGTAGACAGCGAGGTAATAGGGTCATAAGGCATTTCAGCCCCGAAATATAGTAAAACTGGTGTGCCGACGCTGTGCTCATAGCGGAAGGCAATATGTGTATAAGTCGTTTTGGTGAGAATATACGCAGCACCACGGGGTCTAAGGTCAGCCATGTTACACAAGAGCATTACATCAGTAAACGGTAGATAGTGCGTACCTCGACTATGGCGGCAAAATGTGTGACAATAGACTATATTTCTATCATGGGTATTAAAAGTTAAGTCTCAACTTTTGATACCGCTATCAGGAGGTGAGTCTATGAGTTCAGCAACAACAGCAGTGGCTGTACAGTACCGTTTACAAGAATGGGCCGCACAGATCAGGGAATGCCAGAACCGTCCCGCAGGCATGAGTGTTGTCGATTGGTGTGCCACCCACGGCATTACGAAAGCGAACTACTATTACAGACTGCGCCGCGTAAGAGAAGCGTGTCTGGAATCCCTTGCGCCAGAGGTTCCGATGCAGCAGATTGTGCCGGTATGTCAAAAAATTGTGCCTGTCACTTTTGGTATCAGGGGTTGGCATGGTGGGTTTTGGACTGCGGGAGAATATCTACCTGATTTGTCTGTTTGGATTTATCTTCTTTGCTGCTCTGCCTTTTGCCAACAACTGCCTGGATTATTTGGTCAGGGTAAACATTCCGGACGAACTACAAGGCCGAGCTTGGGGTGTCATTGGTTTCCTGTCACAAATCGGCTATGTGGCGGCCTACGGCGCGGCAGGAGCGACTGCGGATGGCATCGCCGTCCGGTTCCAAATCAGCGTAGGCCGGGGTGCGGCTTGGGTGGTGATGGCGGCGGGCGTACTGCTGGGGCTGACGGCTGCGGTACTCTATATGCCAAAAAGTGTCCGGGGGTTGGAAAGGGAGACATTATGCTGAAAAAATTGATTTGGAGCGATATGTGGCAAAACAAACTGCTATCCATCGCCACGGTTTTCTTTATGGCCGTTTCTGCTATGATGCTTGCGTTGACGGCGCTACTGTTTTCCAGTCTGCTGGGTTCGGTCAATGGATTGATGGAACAGGCGCAGGCTCCCGATCTCGTACAAATGCACAGTGGCGAATTAGATGAATCACAGATCAGCCAATTTGCCGGGGAGCGGCAGGAGATCGCCCAATGGCAGATATGCCGCTTTGTGAACCTGGATAACAGCGAGGTCACGCTGGGCGGCCAAAGTCTGCTGGACAGCACCCAGGACAACGGCCTGTGTGTGCAGAGTGAACGCTTTGACTACCTTCTGGAGATGGACAACAACCGCCCGGACGTACTGCCTGGACAAGTCTATGTCCCCGTCTGCTACCGCACACGCTATGAACTGAATATCGGGGACACCATGCGGATCGGCAGTGAGGGACTTACTGTAGCCGGGTTTCTGCGGGACGCGCAGATGAACTCTATGATGGCTTCCTCCAAGCGGTTCCTAGTGAGCCAGTGGGATTATGAACGGCTGAAACCAAGGGGAGAGGAAGAATATCTCATTGAGTTTCTCCTGAAGGACTGTGGGGACACAAATGCCGTCAGCACCGCCTACACGAGGCAGGGGCTTCCGTCAAACGGCCCCGCTATCACAAAGCCGCTGATCCGCATGATGAACGCGCTGTCAGACGGAACAACGATTTTAGTGATTTTTCTGGTGGCTATCGTGGTATTGTTGGTTGCTCTGCTTTGTATCCGTTTTATCCTGTCCATCCGCATGGAGCGGGATAGACGAGAGGTCGGAATGCTGAAAGCCTTGGGGATTGGAAAGGGAGAAATCAAACGGCTCTATTTTTCAAAGTATATCCTGTTTTCCATCTGCGGCGGTCTGCTGGGCCTTGGGGTTTCTGTAATCCTGCAAGAGCCGCTGGAACGGCAGATACGGGAACTATACGGTGCATCCAATCATGGCGCGCAGGCGGCGGTATTCGCCCTTTGCGCCGTTGCTGGGGCGGAAGTTGTAATCCTGCTCTCTGTGTGGCACAGCCTGAAAAAGACAGATCGGTTGTCTGTCCTGGCCGCGCTGTTTCCGGTTCGGGAGCAAAAGCAGAACTGGCGTCAATATCTGCTAATCGGCTTTGTCGCCGCTGCCTGTTCCTTTTTGATGCTGCTACCGGAAAATCTATATTCCACTTTGTCCTCCCACACGTTTGTCACTTATATGGGCATTGGGGACGCAGACATCCGCATGGATATACGCCAGGGGGTGGACATCAGCTTGACAACGGCCCAGATTGCTGCCGACCTGGAGCGGGACGAACAGGTAGAGCGATATGCAGTCCTGCAAACCAAATCCCTCGCGGCTGTTTTATCAGACGGCACGACCTGCAATCTGACCGTGGAAATGGGCGATCAAACCGTATTCCCTGTGTGGTATTCGGCGGGAATGCCGCCGGTTATAGATAGCGAAATTGCGCTGTCTTCTCTGAATGCAAAAGAATTGGGGCTGTCCGTCGGCGATACTCTGCCGCTGCGGATAAACGGTACAGAAACACTCTACTCCGGCTGATCGTGGAGCGGAACCGTGACGTGATTTCGCTACAAAAAGCCCTTGGATTTACCAGCGGAGTTATTGGACGTACTTATTGTCTCAAAGGCTTTTTCTCCGCTGTGGCAGGCGTCATATCCGGGCTGGCTTTGGGCACATTGCTGGGGGAGGGGCTTTGCGGAATTGTGCTGGAATCCTTTGGTGCGGACAGCTTTCACTTTATTATCAATTGGAATCGCCTGTTGGTTGGCATCCCGGCTATCATACTTGGAACAACGATGCTCGCGGTTTTGATGGGAACGGCGGAAATCCGGCGCATCAAAGCCTACGAGTGCTGCACAGGGAGGGATTAATGACGATGAAAAAGTTACTGCGGGTAGAGAACCTGTCAAAAGAACAAATCCTGCACCAAATTTCGTTTGATATGGAGCCGGAGGAAATGCTGGCGGTCATGGGGCCGTCCGGCTCCGGGAAATCGACGCTGCTCTATAACGTGGCCGGGATGGATCAGCCCACGGCTGGACAAGTTTGGCTTGGCGATGTGGTGATTACAGAGCTGTCTGAGGACGAAAAGGCGCGGCTGCGGCTGTACCATATGGGTTTTGTGTTCCAACAGATGAATATGATGGCGAACCTGAATCTGCTGGACAACATCCTGCTCCCGGCGGCGCAGGCCAACAGAGGTAAGGGCCGGAAATCGAAAGAGGAACTGCGCCTGCGAGCGCAAACGCTTATGGAGAAGCTGGGAATCACAGGACTGGAACAACGCCGGGTCACCCAGGTGTCCGGGGCCAGCTCCAGCGGGCGTGTATCTGCCGGAGCATGATGAACGAGCCGAAAATCCTGTTCGCGGACGAACCCACCGGGGCGCTGAACAAGAGCGCAGCGGGGGAGGTCATGGAGGAACTGGTCAAGCTGAACCGGGAAGGCACCACGATTTTGATGGTGACCCATGACAGCAGGATCGCCAGCAGTTGTGACCGGATCATCTACTTGCTGGACGGTCAGATTTCCGCAGAGCTGAAGCTGGGCAAATCCGTGGCCGGGACGGAGAAGCAGCGAGAGGAAAAGGTGGCGAGATGGCTCATGGAGATGGGATGGTAACGGAATTGCAGCTATGAGAAGAAACAAAGCTGAAAAACTTCCCACTTTACTGTCTGAAGTGCAACTTGACGGCTTGAAACGCACTTCATCGCCTATTTCAAATAATGGTGATATTATAGTAGAAATCACGAAATGTTTTGCTATCTAAGTTTCTATAGTTAACGACATTAGAAATTTCGTTTTCGGCCTTGCAGGAGCTACCGTATATGGCTTCTGCAAGAGCCGGAAA
>ERZ808054.295-NODE-295-length-55543-cov-5.898893_pt1 | contig 55543 bp, 49 predicted proteins | sample MGYA00380201_ERZ808054 | MGnify/ENA primary metagenome ERZ808054 (study PRJEB31490, sample SAMN06133419) | mouse gut metagenome | isolation source: Z5_2 | host: mice | place: China: Chengdu | collected 2015-05 ... | reverse complement strand
TTCAGGGTTGCATTGCTGTTTATTTGTCAAGGTTCATGGAGCCGCATTCTGAATCAATGCTCTGAACTTATGTCCTAAGTTTTTGCTCCGTGCTGTCTCTGTATCACTGCGACAGCTTTAACAGATTAACACATCTTTTTCTCCCTGTCAACAGTTTTTGGAAATATTTTTTAAATATTTTTTTCACCGATCACAGGGGAAGCGCAGGAAGCTGGTTCATCAGGTTTTCCACCAGCTTGGCGACCACATTATATTGATATATCTTGGTCAACACTATACTTTCCCTTGTGTATTCCAAAATCTGCTGGCCTATCATGCCCAGTCCAAAATACATAATGAATACATAGATAATTTGCAGCGTCAAAATCACTTCCAGGAATCCAAAGACAGCCCCCAACACTTTGTTGACCCAACTGATTACCGGCAGCTTTGAAATCATTTTGGCCGAAAAAAAGACAACATTCAAAAGATGATGCACTACTCCCAACAGGGCCATCAATACCACGGCTATGATTACCCCTACCACCTCTTTTTCCATATAGCTGTGCAGGCCCTTGCTGATCAGAACTACCATGATCCCCATAAGGATCAGCGTCACCAGGGACACCACCTCTTTTATCATCCCTTTTTTATACCCGTCAACAACTTTAAAAAGCGCAAATAAGGCTGCCGCAATCAACATCAAATTCATTTGTATTTCCTCCATTTAAGTACCGCATAATCCCGGACAGTGCACACACCCATGCTCCATATCTGAACGCTTACGCGTCCATATTTGGAGCAGCGTACTGTCCGGGATTATGCTGTTTTCAGTTCTGCATCTCCCTGGCAACACACACCCATGCTCCATATCTGAACGCTTACGCGTCCATATTTGGAGCAGCGTACTGTCCGGGATTATACTGTTTTCAGTTCCGATCCTACAGTTATTTCAACTGTATGGTATCTATCGAATCATTGGTCAATATCACATACCGATAGCTATTCCCCAGAGGAATCATCACCTTGGTAGCCTTGGCAAATTCTCCCTGAAACTTGTCCACTCCTCCAAATGTGCGAATCAGACACTCCTGTTCGTTATATGCCACAAAATTGTCCTGCCCGAAAAACAAATGATCAAAGTCCAGATTAAACAAGTATTCGCCAACCCTGTTGCCGGAACTCTGGTATACCTTCAGCAAATGCTGTTCCTCCGTGGAACTGTTTCTGAATAACACCCCCACATAATTCTCATTGCTGTACACCCCCTGGACTTCTTCCTCATACAGATAAGTGTCGGCGGCTTCCGGTATCTGCGTACCACTGTAGAACACCAATCTGTCATCCCCAAGTGCATAAGCCATACCGTTGTTCATGAAACGAATGGTGGGAATTACCGTGTCCGGGTAAGTATAGCCGTTCACATAAAAATCGCTTTTGTTTTCACCCACCGTTCCGAAATTATAAAATGCCACCCGGGACTTTATCACCCCGGAATCCACATAAATACAAGATAGACCCAGGAGTTCGCCATTAGGGGACAGGGAAAATGCCATGGGATAACCGCTCTGGTTCATGGTCGTCTTTATCTCGAAACGCCAGGTCCCATCCGGGTCATAAATATTGATGCTGGTTATCTTGGTGTCCGCCACAGCCACCGCCACTCTGCCGGACTGGGATACGGCGATGCCCCGGATCGGCATGGTGGTGTTGACTTCCCCCAGCTTTTTCTCCTGATTCAGTATGTATACCTCCCGGCCGTTGTAATCACCGATTGCCACCACGTCTCCGCTGGTGGCTATGATCAGATCCTGCATCTCATAGGTCTGATTCCACAGGATGTTGCCCCTGGCATCGGTGCAATGGGCACCGTCGTTACTGTAGGTCAGGATGTTGTTGCCCAGAGGCATGTTTCTGGTTCCCTTTACCACCGCCACATCAACGGTGCCAACCGCTTCGTAGGATGTGTAGATATGGTTCTTGTACTGCAAAGCTACCAGGACTGCCAGGGCGATCAGAGCGGCTGCCACCAGCGAGATTCGATATACATGGGACAGCCTGTAGCGTCGGATCTTCTGCTGGTAGTCCGCCTGCCCCTTCTCCCTCTTCTCTCTCTCCTGTCTGAAACTCCTGATATCTGCCATTCCGAATCCTCGCATGTACACTAGTCTTTCCCTCCAGTATAACATACTTTTTCTTATGGGAGTAGAATTTTTTGACCAATTTGAATGTTATCCGGATTGACAATGCCGTTCAATTCGCAAATTGCCTTTACATAGCTGTCGTTTCCATACTGTCTGGTACTGATCCCGGTCAAAGTATCCCCCGGCTGGATCACATAACTTGCGGAATAGGGCTTCTGCTGGGCTTCTATATCAGCGATGGAGGGACCCTGGGTGGGAATCTCCTTCGGTTCCCCGCCCGGCTGGACTTCGGGTGCCTGCAAATCTGGATTCAGAGATTCCTGCCCCTGGCCGGGAATCTCCTCTCCACTCGACGTTTCTTCCTGACCGCCTGTCCCCGTCTGACCTGCCGTCTCTCCCTGACCGCCTGTCCCCGTCTGACCCGCCGCCTCTTCCTGGCCACTGGTTCCCGTCTGACCTGCTGTCTCTCCCTGGCCGCTTGCTCCTGTCTGACCCGCCGTCTCTCCCTGGCCGCTTGCTCCTGTCTGGCCTGCTGTCTCTCCCTGACCGCCTGCTCCCGTCTGACCTGCCGTCTCTCCCTGACCGCTTGCTCCTGTCTGGCTCTGTCCGTCTCCGCCCTCCTGTGAGGTTCCGGGCTGTGCCCCAGTCTGGCCGCCTTCCCCTTCCTGGGGGTTGCCCGCCACGGCCTGGCCCGACACTTCGCTGGCCTGCTGGTTTTCCTGCAATATGGCATCCGCCAGGCTGTTCTCTGCCATCAGCGTGCCGGAGTCATGTATCTCTGCGGTCGCCTCCTGCGCTTCCCCTTCCTGACCGGGGCCGCCGGACTTGGGGGGCTCGTCCCACAGCTGCGCCCAAAGCTGCTGGGCCCGCTCCCCCAGCGTACCCTCTCCGTCCTCCCTGGTGATGGCCGCCACTCCCACCAGGCACAATACCGCGAACACGGCCACCGCCGACATGCGCATCATTTTCATGGAAGCCGCCTGGGCAGAGTCCTGAGCCCCCTTCTCCGCCCGTTTTTTGAGCTTGTCCGAATCGGAAGCCGTATTAGTCTGTTGGTTTTTGTGTTCGTACTGGCTGCGGCGCTCTTCCTGTTTTGCTCTGGCACGGTCATATTTTTCCTGACCAAACTGTTCCGGCTCATGCTCCTGGGGCTTATTTTCCACCATGTAGGCCAACATGCTGTCATTTTTTTCATAGAAGCAGGCATATCCTTTTATGTACCGGCAGGTGTCCTGTTCCCGGATATGCATGCCCTCCACCATATCGCCGCTGAAAATATGATAGCCCAGGAACTCATACTCCGGGAAATAGTGCTGCCGCAGCCTTTCCACTTCCTGGTTCTGCGCCTGGGAAAGGTGTCGCACCTCCCTGCTGATGGACAGGACCTGGCAGGCTCCGTAAATAAAGAAGTACGACAAATTCTGCTCCTTGGTGTATTTGCCATACAGAGCGATGGCAAGTCCCTTTTCCTCGGTCCGGCGGCAGAGTTGCTTCATGTAAGAGACCACATAGTCCTCCACATAGACCTTGCAAGTGCGGTCTGCTTCGCCGATCTGCGTAATATTTTTTGGTAATTCCATAAAAACACCTCCCACATCCCATGCTGATTGAGCTTTCAGCCAATTCAGCTATAAATATAGCATGGGGGTGAGAGGTATTTTAGCATTCCTTGTCGTGAGGATCAAAAAACACTTCGACAATTTTCTTATGCCATATTATTCAAACCGATATACGGTGGTGGAGTCATATTCTCTGTCCTCGCCGAATACGCAGGACGGGAACTCCGGACGGTGAATGCTGTCCGGGTAGTACTGGGTCTCCAGACACAGACCACTCCTCTTATCGTAAAACGCGCCGTCTTTGCCGGACTGGGGACTGATACAGTTGCCGGCATAGAACTGCACCCCGGGCAATGTGGAACTGGCCGTCATGCGGCGTCCGCTCTCCGGCGATGTGAGCACCGCGATTCGGCGCAATCCACCGTCCCATCCGTCCACCACCCAGTTGTGGTCATAGCCCTGGGTCAACAGCAACTGCTCAAACTCCTCCCGGATTTCTTTTCCCACTGCCTTGGGCCGGGTGAAATCCATCACGGTTCCCGCTACGGCAGCAATCTCCCCGGTGGGGATGGCCCCCTCCACCACAGGGGTATAATGGGAGGCAAAAAGCTGTAGCTGATGCCCCTCGATATTGCCCGCCTTGTGCCCATCCAGATTAAAATAGGTATGATTGGTAGGGTTCAGGATCGTCTTTTTGTCGCTGACGCCATGGTAGTGCAGCGTCAGACCGTTTTCCTCATCCAGGGTATAGGTCAGCTGCAGCACCTTATTGCCCGGAAAACCCATATTGCCGTCGGTATCCCGGATGGTAAAAGTGACACTGCCCTCCCCCTCCCGGGCCTCCCACAGCAGCTTATGATATCCCTCTTCCATATGGCTGTGCAGATTGTTGGGGCCGTCATTCACATCCACCTGATAGGACATACCGTCGATCTCAAAGCAGGCGCCGCCGATGCGATTGGCGCTGGGACCGATGGTGGCCCCGAAAAAGCTGCCGTTTCCCAGATAGCCCTCCGCGCTGTCAAAGCCCAGTACCACATCCTCCAGCCTGCCGTTCTTATCCGGCACATACAGGTTCACCAGGATTGCGCCCAGGTCCGTGACCTCCGCCTTCATGCCGTTTTGGTTCTCCAGGGTATAGAGCGTAACCTCCCTGCCCTGGCTGTCCTTTCCGAAATTCCTCTTTGTAACAGAAACAGACATATGTACCTCCTTCCGAATCACATTATATTTCCACACGCCCTTCCAGAGCCCGCAAAAGCGTTACCTCATCAATATATTCCAGGTCCCCGCCCACCGGCACCCCGCTGGCAATCCGCGTTACTTTCACTCCTGTGGGCTTGATCAGCTTGCTGATATACATGGCGGTGGTCTCCCCCTCCAGACTGGAGTTGGTTGCGATAATAACCTCCTCCACATCCCCCTCCAGGCGGGAAATCAGTTCTTTCAGCTTGATATCGTTGGGACCGATTCCCAGCATGGGCGATATGGCGCCGTGCAGCACATGGTAAATCCCCTCGTATTTGCCGGTCTTTTCATAGGCCGCCAGGTCCCGCACATTCTCCACTACCATGATGATACGGTGATTGCGCTTGGCATTGGCACACACGGGGCATACTTCCCGGTCCGTCAGGGTATAGCACTCTCTGCAGTATCTCACGTTTTCCTTGGCCTCCACGATGGTCTGGGCCAGGCGGCCCACCTTGTCTTTGGGCATATTAATCAGATGAAACGCAAGACGCTGGGCGGATTTGCCGCCGATCCCCGGCAGCGCCGCCAGTTCCTCTATTAACTTGTTGATATAGCCGCTGTACAATTCCATCAGAACGGGAAGCCTCCCAGACCCCCGGTCATCTTGCCCATCATTGCCTCATTGGCCTCGTCCGCCTGCTTCAGAGCCTCGTTGGTCGCCGCCACAATCAGATCCTGCAGCATCTCGATATCCTCCGGATCCACCACTTCCTCTGTAAGTTTCACCTTCAGAACTTCTTTCTTACCAGACACCGTGACCTCCACCGCGCCGCCCCCGGCAGAAGCCGTAAACTCCCTGGTCTCCAGTTCTTTCTGTCCTTCCTCCATCTGACGCTGCATGCGCTGCGCCTGCTTCATCAGATTGTTCATATTGCCCGGCATCATGCCGCCGGGGAAGCCTCCTCGTTTTGCCATAACTGCCTCCTGTTTTATTCTTCTTCCTCAATCTCCATATTGACACCGGGAATCCCCCTGCGAAGGTCATAATAATTTTCTTCGGCCTCCTGCCGGTCCCTCGCCACCTGAATGTCAACTTCTATCTCCTTGCCGATATAGCCTCCGATCAGGTTCTGGAGCTGCTCCCTGTTCTGGGGATGCTGGGTAAAATAGTCCGATGCCACTCCGTCCTCAAGCACCAGCATCAGCCGGTTATCCCCGCCCAGACTGGGGATGGCATCTTTCAAATATATTTTCATTGGATTGCCGGCACTGCCCAGGATGGCTGACCAATGGCTGACCACTTCCTGCACATCATCGGGAACGGCCGGAGGCCGGGGAGGCGTAACACCTGATTTTACCCCCGTCCCCTGTCCCTGGGCGGATGCGGCAGTCTCCTGACTCGCTCCATATCCTCCGGGCAGCACGGCCACGCCGTTCTCCACCTTTTCCTCCACATCTCGGATTCGGTCCAGAAGCGCCTCCTGAGAAGTCTCCATGCTGGGTCTACACAGCTTAATCAAAGCGATCTCCACCAGAATCCGCTTTTGGCTGGCATACCGAATCTGTCCGGACAGTTCCGAGAAAATACGGATGTAACGGATAATTCGGTTCATATCCATCAGCGCCGCCTCTTCCTTGAGCCGGGCCAGATTGTCCGAGGACATGTCAATCACGTCCTCCAGATTGTCCGAGGACTGTACCAGCAGCAGATTCCGCATATACCAGGTAAAATCCGTCACAAACTGGGTCAGTTCCCTGCCCTGCATGACAATCTCCTCCAGAAGCTGCACGCATCCCAGCACATCCTGCTCCAGCACACAGCGCAGCAGACGGCTGAACACCTCCGTGTCCACCGCCCCCAGCACGTCCAACACCTTGTCATAGGTGAGTTCGTTGCCCAGATGAAAGGCGATACACTGATCCAGCAGACTCAGGGCGTCCCGCATGGAACCGTCCGCCGCCTTGGCGATATAGCGCAGCGCCTTTTCCTCCACCTGCACCTGCTCCACCTCCGTAAGCTGCCGCATCCGGGCAGCGATAGTGTCGATGGTAATGCGTTTGAAATCATAGCGCTGGCATCGGGACAATATGGTAATGGGCAGTTTGTGTACTTCCGTAGTAGCCAGAATGAAAATCACATAGGAAGGAGGTTCCTCCAGGGTCTTGAGCAGGGCGTTGAACGCACCTATGGACAACATATGCACCTCGTCAATGATATAGACCTTGTACTTCCCCTCCGCCGGAGAGTAGGATACCTCCTCTACGATCTCGCGAATATTGTCCACACCGTTATTGGAGGCGGCATCAATCTCAATCACGTTCATGCTGGCTCCGGCCGCAATGGCCCGGCATATGCGGCATTCCCCGCAGGGGCCCTCCTGGGTGGGGTTCTCACAGTTCACCGTCCGGGCAAAGATCTTGGCCACCGTGGTCTTACCCGTCCCCCGGGTCCCGGTGAACAGGTAGGCGTGTCCGATGCGGCCTGCCCGAATCTGGTTTTTTAAAGTTGTTACAATATGGTCCTGCCCCTTTACGTCCTCAAAAGTGTCGGGGCGGAACTTACGATATAAAGCGGTATACGACATTGATTAATCTCCAAAACTGATGCCCAGCAGCTTGGCCTCTTTTACGATGGCCGCGTCGGGAGCCACGGTTTTCAGCTTGCCTGCCACTTCCTCCAGGGGTACGCGCACAATCTCCCTGTTCTTATAGCCCACCATAAAGCCGTACTGGCCGTCCAGAATCATCTTGCCTGCCTCCGCGCCCAGACGGCTGGCAAATACCCTGTCGTAAGGGCAGGGGCTGCCGCCCCGCTGCATATGGCCGGGAACGGTCACCCGGACCTCCCGCCCTGTTTTTTCCTGGATCTTGGCGGCCACCTCATAAGAAACGGAAGGATAAGGATATTTTTCCATCTTTTTCTTGTATTCTTTCTTGGAAAGTTTCGCGTCCTCTCTGGAGATGGCTCCCTCGGCCACCGCAATAATGGTAAAGCGGCTGCCGTTCTTGTCCCTCTCCTCAATCTTGTCAATCACTTTGTCGATATCATAGGGAATCTCCGGCAGCAAAATAATGTCCGCGCCGCCGGCCATGCCCGCGTTCAGCGTCAGCCAGCCCACCTTGTGGCCCATCACCTCCACGATGAACACACGCCCATGAGAAGCGGCTGTGGTGTGGATGCAGTCGATGGCGTCCGTGGCGATATTCACGGCGCTCTGGAAGCCGAAAGTCATATCCGTGCCCCAGAGGTCGTTGTCGATGGTCTTGGGCAGCGTTACCACATTCAATCCCTCTTCCCGGAGCAGATTGGCCGTCTTGTGGGTACCGTTGCCGCCCAGAATCACCAGGCAGTCCAGCTGTAATTTATGGTAAGTCTGCTTCATGGATTCCACTTTGTCCACGCCGTTTTCATCCGGATCATGGATGGTTTTGAAAGGGGTGCGGGAAGTGCCCAGAATCGTGCCGCCCTTGGTCAGGATGCCGGAAAAGTCCCTGCCGGTCAGCATCTGAAAACGACTGTAGATCAACCCCTTATAGCCGTCGAGGAAGCCGTATATTTCCACCTTCTCCTTGGAATTCGCCAGGGTCTTGACAACACCCCTCATGGCGGCGTTCAGCGCCTGACAGTCGCCGCCGCTTGTCAACATGCCGATTCTCTTCATGTCCCATTCCTCCGTCACTCTCTGATTAATAGTTATAATTGATACTGCCTTATATGGGTCAACAGGCTCATTATACCCCAATTCCGCCTCCCAAACAAGACTTATTGGAAAAATATCACTTGCCAAACGGCCCGTTATACTATAGAATAGGAAGAGTGAAATACGGAGCCGTATCGAAGCGGTCATAACGGGGCGCACTCGAAAACGAGTGACCGCTTTGGAAACACTTCTCCGTAACCCCTTGATTTTTCGGGGCTTTTGCGGTATTATATACAACTGAATTCACTTTAGTTCTCTTCATCAGTTCTCTCTTTTTTCAGAGGTCTTTTGGGGCTGATGTTGCAGATATAACACGGAGAGTTATCGAAGCGGTCATAACTAGCTGCACTCGAAATCCGCGCGGTCGTTTTTCCAATATGCCCCACAGTCCTTGATTTTACGGGACTTCTCGGAATTGTGTGCTCTGCATTTTGCGTTTTTTCCACACTTTTTCCACACTTTTGATAACAAACTTCATATCTGGAGACGTACCGAAGTGGCCGTAACGGGGCTGACTCGAAATCAGTTTATCGGTTTTTCGCCGGTACGAGGGTTCGAATCCCTCCGTCTCCGCTAAAACACCGAAGCCTTTGCTGAGGTGTTTTTGTTTTGCGGAGACGGTTGTCTCATGCTAAAACACCGAAGCCAAAACTTCGGTGTTTTTACATGTACATATTATTCATGACCTGCCCTGACTCCACCTGCGCAGAAAAATCCAGATGAGAATAAATATCCGCTGTGGTGGCAAAGGTGCTGTGCCCCAGTCAGACCTGAATCTGCTTCATGGATATCCCGTTTGCCAAAAGCAGGCTCGCACAGCTGTGCCTCAAATCATGGAAACGTATTTTCTTTAAATCATATTTCCCCAGAATCCAGGAAAAATGCTCTGTTACATAGTTAGGCCTTAACAGCTTTCCCATCTCATCCAGACAAATATAATCCAGATAATCAAGGCAATAGGACTTCTTGAACAGCCTCCGGTATGTCTCCTGCTTCTGTTTTTCCTGCAGCAATAATTCTTCCACCATGGGAATCAAAGGCAGGGTGCGGAAGCTTGACTTTGTTTTCAGCACGTCTTCCCCCACCGGTACATAGTGCCCGTCCACCAAGTCCTCAATTACCTTGTGCCGGATAGAAATAGTCTTATTCTTAAAATTGACTGCGCTCCACTTTAATCCCAGAACCTCGCTCCGCCTCAGCCCATAATACGCAGCCAGCTTCACACAGGTTTCCAGCGGGTCACCCTGCACTGCCTCAAATAAGCACTTCATCTCTTCCGCATTATAATGTTCTGCATGATAAATATTTTTCTTCGGCCTGTCTACCTTGTCCACAGGATTTTTCTCTATGATATCTTTTTTCACAGCATTCTGCATCGCTTTGCGCAGCAGCGCGTGGTATCTGATTACAGTATTGGTGGTACAGCCGTCATCCAGAATGGTCTGGTAAAAATCCTGAATCTGCTGCGGCTTCAGGCTTCCGATTGTTGTCCCTGTCTTCACAAAAGCAGTGCTGATTCTGCCGTCAATCATCATTTTATACGCTTTATAAGTTGTCCTGGCAATGGTAGGGCTGCTCTGCTCCAGCCATTTATACAGATAGTCGATAAGCAGCATCTGCTCTTCTGTACTGCCGCCTGCCAGTTGTTCTTTTTCCAGCGTAACCTTTTCCTGAAACAGTTTTTCCTCATACTCAGAGCGAATCTTCTCAAAGGCCTGTTCCGCCTTCCGTTTTCCGGTTCCTTTTACTGGCAGTCCTGTGCTGATCCACTTCTGCTTCCTCTTTCCATCTTCCTTTATATACAACAGCGCATAATATGTACCGTTTCTTACCTGCAGGCATCCTGTTACCATTACACACTGACCTCCTTTGGCTTCTGGCATTTCATGATATCTTTATCTCACACATTTCTTCCCGCAGCAGGTACTCAACTACTGCACATTTGGGGATTTTATATTCCCTCCCGATTCTTACGCTGTATATCTCATTCTGACTCAAAAGCCTGTAAGCCAGTTTTTTACTGATGCCTCCAAGCATCCGCCGCACCTCTGGTACCCCGACCACATCCGGGTACTCCTCAAACATTTTCTGTCCTACCTTGTTTTCCATTTTCCCTCCATTCGTCCTCACTCTTCATAGCATAATAACATTCCGACTTTCATATTACGGAAGCTCACGCATACCCATACTATCCTGCTCTTGCAGCATTGCAGCTTCTTCTCCTTGGCTTAGCCACACAAGAATACGGCGGAAGGCATTCCCCTCCGCCGCATGAATTCTGTGATTAAGTCTTACTGCCATATTCCTTCACTTCTTAAAAATGTTTTGCCCCTATTCGACACTACTCCCCGGAGCCGGAATGCCGCTTACCGGCATCCATCGGGCAGCAATCCAGACTGTCTGCCGGTCTGCAGACATCACAGGCATCTCACCTCCACCACTGCGTGCTGGCTGTCTCAAGGAGTATCATTATATGCCATCCCTGTCTTCGCACCTGCCCACCACGGACAGGCTGCACCCCGGTTTTCCCGCTCAGTTCCTTAGATGCAATCTTTTTCACAGCATAGGAAAATATGCTGCAGGAGTGTCACCGCGCCCCGGTTACGGCTCTTGGAATGGTTAACGTATCTGGATTACTGGATATGGCTGGCAGAATACTGCGTGATCCTGTTACTGCTCTCGGAAGCGCTGCTCCCGGCATTTTTCAAGGTACCTGCCTGCAAATGCCAGCAAAAATCTGCTTTGGGCATCTGGTTACGGCAATATTTCCATTGTCAGGAAAATTTCCGGCAGAGACCATCAGGCCGGAAATAAACCCCTTCATTTATTACTCACACTAAAATGCATTTTAACCACCCTAATCAAAAAATTTTTTTAATTTTCTGATGGCATACTGGATAGATTTCCATACAGCATTCTGGTTTATCCCCTGCAGCTCAGCAATTTCCCTGCCTGATAATCCTTCGTAAAAATAAAAATGCAGCCGCTCCCTTTGTACTTCCGTGAGTGACTGCATTGCTTTCTGTAATGTTTCTATCTCTGTCCTGCGGATAATCTGCTCCTCCAAAGTCTCGCCCCTGTCCGCCATCAGGTCTTCCGTTTCACCTTCCGTATAGCCTTCTGCCGTCATATGCCTCAAATCACGCATACGTTCGGCATGTGCCTGCCTTCGGAAAGTGCCGGCAAGCTCTTCATAAACTGCCTGTGAGACATATATACATTCCTCATTTCCCATCGCATTTTCATAAAAATCTCTTATTCTTATTTTAACCTGTTCTGACATTCATATGCCCTCCATTTCTCTTTATTGAAATGAAGGGCATATGGCGGTCCCCTTGTGCTATCAAAGCCCCCTTTTAGACAACGGCGGATGCATCCAGCATACCCAACAGGGCATGCTGCAATACACCCGTCCGTCAAATGCATGAAATTCCTCTTTCCTGCCATACAGGCAGTTCACTGCGTCTTCCTTATTAAAATCTTATGCCCAAGATAGAACTCTTCCGGTTTTATAATTTCGGAAGATCTTTGATGTAAAGTATTAGCATACGCTATACTCTTCAATCGTTAACTTAATCACTATGTATCCCTCTATTTTCTCTCCAAGTATTTTAGCAAACTATCTACATATATCATTTTTAATACATAATCAGTATATTTACGAGAATGGAACATTTCTTCTAATGCAATTATTTTCAATTAAATTATTCATTCAAAACCGCTCTTCTATAAGAAAGATTTATTCAATCAACAATTGACTCATATAAATCTTCCAATTTATCTGCTAAATATTTTTTTAATCCACTATAAAATATATTAAATGCTGCTGATCTCGTTACTCCTGCTTGTATAGCTTTAATTCCTTCTCTTGCCAATGTTTTGAATGGGTGAAATAACGACCACACTAGATTTCTATTTATATAGCCTTGTCTAGGCCATCCATTTACAAAACCATTGCCTCCTAACCAACCGCAAAACACTCCTATCGCAAATCCTTCCGCAACGTCCACTGCGCTCCCTCCCGTTAGAGCAGATTGTACCCCGCCAATTACACCGTTCACAGCCATTTGCCCTCCAACACCTAATGGGGTCGCAGCAACTGCTCCACTAACAGCTCCGCAAGAGGCTGCTATTACTACTTGAGACCAGTCAACTTCTCCTGTCGTAATATATTGTGTTCCAGCATTTACCACACCTGCTACTACTCCTGCTAAAGCTGCACAAGCTACAACTGCAACTGCTAAAGCCGCACCAGCTGTAAAAAAAGCTGCTACTGTTATTGCCCCGACTATAGCCACAGCCACTAAAGCCGTTAAGCCAGCCGTCAACCATTTATGTTCTTCTACTTCCTTTATAACAGGTTCGTCATTGATTTTTTTTAAAAACTCATATGTATGAGCATATAAATCACTAATTGTCCCTAAAAAATCTATTTCGTTATTTATAGTTATTGTGGTACACGTTGACATAACAATTATCTCCTTTAAACTATTGACACGTTACCATATCTTTCCTTGCTTAAATTTTTCTGCTTCTTTAATTTTTATAACCAATCCAGCAACATAATACCATACTACCACTACTAAATATGTCTTTTCTTCTGAACAGTGCTCTACTACTCCTGTTTTAACAAAAATATACCAATCGTATACCAAAAAAATAATCTCAGGTATAAATATCGCGTAAGAAAAAACACCTAATAGACACATTTCATTTCGTTTTTTAGCACTTGTTGTTGTTCCCCAAGTAGTTTTATGTGCAATTAGCATTGTAGCTAATTTTCTATTTTTAATGGTAATTTTTCTACTGAATGTTTTAAATGTCATAGAATGTATTCTGCATGACCCTATAAAACATATTAATGTTATTACTGTCAGAAATATCATGGCTAAAAATTGCACATTACATACCTCCCATTCCAATTAGTTCACTTCTTTACACATTCAATTGTCTTCAAAACATTATGCATAATCTCTTTCCATAATTTCCAGTCATAATACGGTGCATTAAACACACCTTGGAGTGTTTTTCCATTAACAGACGCACAATACATTAAATTAAATAACTGTATATCTATAGTTGGGCTCTTATACTCAAACCATCCTATCGCTGTACTTTCTTTTTCAACCAGTCCTTCATCATAAAATACATTTGATGGCTGAACTTTCCTTATTAATTTTTTCATTTGTTTTTCTAAACTCTGTACAGCAGATTTTTCCAATGCACTATTTAATAATGAAAACGTAAAATTAACCTCTCCCTCTTCATTACATTTAATTATTTGGGGCCTATTCTCTGATGGATACTTTATTTTCTGCATTTCAATTGGCATATCAATATATTTTTCTGGAAGCATCACGGTCACTTGTCCATCAAATAATTCTACCATTTCAAACCGAATTAATTCTCCTTTTACATATATCCCGTTTTCAATATCTCCATAACTCTCTGCTTTATACTGATTCATTACCTCAGCAATTTTTATATCGACTCCTTCCATAATTAATCCTCCTCATTATATTCTTGTCCTGAAGTTAGTGGTTGTATTATCCCTCCACATTGACATATCAAAAATGAATTCATTGTTACACCGTGTTTGTTTCCTGATACTTTTACATTTTCACTAAAACCTCTCCATTCTCCAACAATATATGGACAACATTTCTTTCCTGTCACTGTTCCTACCGCACTTCCATCTTCACTATATGGAACTAATGCTATTGTTTCCGCATTGTCAGGTGGTGTCTCACATGAGCATATTCCAAAATAACTTATATTATCATCTACCACACAATCATTTTCCCTAATCAATGGTTTCTCCTCGATATATATTCCATGACATTGAGGCAAATTAAGTCTTCTAGGATGACTTCCATACTGACATGCTAATAGTGCTCCTCTTACCAAATATTCAGACATTTTCTTTTCTCCTTATTCATACTCGGGTTCAATAATCTTGAAACCATATGCATCTCGTCTTAATATACATTCCAGTAAATCCATTCTCATGACACAACAACTACCCGGACCTTCTGTTAACCTAAATATACTTTTGTCCCCTACCTTTTCTTTGCATAATTTATCTGGCGTTCCAGTTGTCTTGTACTCCACCCCGACTTTACTGCTTCCTGCATATAGAATTCCCTTGCATTGTCATTTTCAACTTTCATCAAAAGCCGATAATGTGTCCAACTCAATTCGTCACGCAATGCGTGACCATTTGGAAAAGCTAAATAGAATTGCCGCATATATTTCAAATTAGTAACCGTAAAGCCTTTCCCAAAATCATGCGTCATCCGCTTTGAGAGTTCTTTCAACAGCCCTGTACCATATTCAGCCTTTTTATTTCCGCCCTGCTCTTCTATAATGGACTTTCCAATATTCCAGTATGCTTCCACCATTGCAAAGTTCGCCGTCTGGTAAACTTTATTTCTTGCTGAAAGCAAAATACTCCTTATCTCATTATAAAAATTCTGATTCACCAAAAATTCCCCTTTCATCAACTATACCTAAAACATGATATTTTTATTGTTATTCTAAATAACAGTATAAATCACCTTATAATCCTGCAATAGAAATTATTTCTTAATTTCTATTGTCTAATCACCATTATAGTTTATTTTCCCCAATCCCACAATGCAAAAAACAATACAAAGCCCCATTTGTCTATAACAGCAAGCAGGTCTGAGAGTTTCTATTTTATACAATTCATTTCCCGCATGATACTTCACGCAGCTTTCTGATTTTCTCACTGAATTTCTGGTGCTTTTCCGACTTAACGGCAATTCTAATAAAGTACCTGCTCACAAGGAAATCCAAGAGATACTCTTTCGGTATTTTAAATTTCTGCCGTATAAAAATGCTCTTTAGCTCCTGTCTGTTGCACCATTTGGCAACAGAACCCTCGGATGGATAACCGCCCGAAAAAGGGCAAAAAAACCGATAAACCATGATCACTCACAAGTTTATCGGCTTCATATCTTTCCGTCCGGTTCCCATTATCGCTTATTTTTTTGCAGCTCTTTATTTTTCCTTCCTGGTCACGCCCCGGTAAATCAGTACAGTACATGCTGCCACCACGGCGCCATTCGATATCGAATCCATATTAATGCCGTTCACATTGCAGATTATATTGATGACTATAACAATAATGAGTACGATTGCCGTGACGGCAACTCCTTTTAAAATTTGTTTCATAACTTCCTGTCTCCTTCCAAAACAAATATTTATTTAATAACAGCATACCAGAAAAAACAGCGATTCCCTCAAAGCTGTCATAAAATGCCCTGATTCATGAATAAGCGCATTTTTTCCCTGCAAAGCACGCATTTATTCATCATTTACGCAAGGCAGCGCTTGATACAGAGAAACAAATACAGTATAATCGTGTGAGTAAGCCTTGAAAGGAAGGATCTATTAAAATGTTTCTGACTTTTTTTCAGCTTTCCCTTGGCATTCGTAATGTATGGCCTCAGCGCATGAGCCTGAAAGCGTTTATATTGCTTTACATACTGCTGTTGCTTGCCGGAATGCCGGTAACGCTCCTAGCCTGTATCCCTTATGGTCTGTTCGGCATTCTGGTGGCCGTTTGCATTTACGGATTGGTTATCTGCCGGGATACCGCATCCCAGAATGTCTGTATGGGCATGATTGGATCTGTGCTTACCGTCGTGGTAGATAATTTGCTCACCCTTCTTATAGATATGTTCATTTCCCCTGACCATATCCAATCGGACGTTTTTTCCTTGGGGCTTATGCTGGTTCGCCTTTTGATGTTTTACTTTATTACATTGTTTTGCGGCAAAATACTCAAAAAAGTACTACTATCAGGCAAAGGGGGTTTACGCCTTCAGCAAACCTGGTATATGATTGACGCCGCACTGCTGCTCCTTATAACCATCTATTTGTTTGATAATTTAATTAAGGGGCAAAACGACTCTATCGGCAAAATGATCTATAACAATGCCTTACATATTGCAGGGTATCTGCTCGTTATGCTTTTTTTGCTTCTGGCTATGCGCCGTTCCTATCAGGAACAGATACAGACAGAGGCAAAGAAAAAAGCCCTGCAGGATTTACAGGACTACACCCACAATTTAGAGGCCATGTATAACGGACTGCGCTCCTTTAAGCATGACTACATTAACATTTTGCTCTCCATATCCGGCTACATTGAGAATTGCGATATGGACGAACTAAAGAACTATTTTGAAAATAAAATCTTCCCCACAAAACATCTGATTGACCAGGGGGACTACAAACTGAATCAACTCAGTAATATCGGGGTGTTGGAAATCAAAAGCCTGCTCTCCGCAAAAATGATTTACGCCCATGAATCAGGGATTGATGTCACTATAGATATTCCCGACAGAGTGGATCGTTTTCTGATCGACACCGTAGACCTTGCCAGAATACTGGGAATCTTTTTAGACAATGCCATTGAAGCCACACTGGAGACGGAACAGCCGCAAATAGGCTTAAATATCCTTCAGAATAAGGCCGGTGTATCAATCATCATTAGCAATCGCTTTCAGGATAATGGCGTGGCGCTGCACAAGCTGAAGCAAAAAGGCTTCAGCACAAAAATAGGACATCCGGGAATCGGGCTTTCCAATGCGCAGAAAATCATCCATTCATATAATAATGTAATACTGGAAACAACCATGCACTCCGGTTGTTTCGTACAGCATATGGAACTTGAAGACAGAGAGGAGTAACAGAAATATGCTGAACATCTTTGTGTGCGAGGATAATGAAGTACAGCGGCGAACCATTGTACAGATCATTCAAAATACCGTGTTAATAGAGGAACTGGATATGCAGCTTGTTTTAGACGCAGGGGATCCTCATGTACTGCTGGAAAGGGTCAAGGCCAGCCAGAACACTGGTATTTATTTTCTTGATATCGACCTGGGCAGCAATATGAACGGACTGAAACTGGCCCAGCAAATCAGATTGTATGACCCCCGGGGGTTCATCATATTCGTAACCGCCCATTGTGAACTAAGCTATATGACCTTTCAGTATCGGGTAGAGGCCATGGACTTTGTATTAAAAGACAATCCTGCCGAAGCGAAAGTGAAAATCAGGGAATGTCTGTTAAATGCAATGGAACGCTATACACTCCAGACCAACAGGACGCACAAAGTCTATATCATAGAAATCAGCGGACGAAAAATCAGCGTAGACTACGATGATATTCTCTTTTTCGAGACATCCGGTAATATCCATAAACTGATCCTTCATGGGAAAGACCGCCAAATAGAATTTTCCGGCACCATGAAGGAACTGGCAGACACATTAGGCAGTGACTTTGTGCGCTGCCATCGTTCCTTTCTGGTAAATAAGAAAAACATAAAAGAAGTAGACGCCAAAAACCGAATCCTCTATTTTGCCAACGGAGAAACATGCCTGATTTCCACACGCATGATGAAAGAACTCTAAAAGGGAAAACGGTTGTCAGTCTATCTTCAAAATCAGTTCCAGTACTCTCCGAGCGCAGACTTCCATCTCACTGCGGTTAAGGACTCCCGCTTCCATGGCCTCCAGAAGCCTTTCCGGAAAGCCGCTGGCCATCTTCATATCATTGCCCGCTATTACTTCTTTGTAGTGTTCTCCCTTCGTCCACCAATCCGTGGTCACCATGCCCTCAAAGCCCCACTCATCCCGCAGAATGTTCTCCAACAGTTCCCGGTTCTCGGAAGCCCTGCGGCCGTTGATGATATTGTAGGAGGACATAATACTCCAGGGCTTTTCCTCTTTAACAATGAGTTCAAATGCTTTCAGATAAATCTCCCGAATAGCCCGTTCCGACGCCCGGGAATCGCTGTCCCTGCGGTTGGTCTCCTTGTTGTTCAGAGCAAAATGCTTCACCGTAGCCGCCACATGGTTGGCCTGGATGCCCCGTACCATACCCCCCGCCATCCTGGCCGTCAGCAGGGGATCCTCCGAATAATATTCAAAGTTCCTGCCGCACAGGGGACTTCTGTGGATATTCACCGCCGGCGTCAGCCATGCACCAATATTGTTCTCCTTTACTTCCGCACCGCCGGCCTCTCCTACCCGCTGCGTCAACTCCGGATTCCAGGTACATGCCAGCAGCGTAGCGCAGGGCCAGGCGGTGGTGCATACGCCGCACTGGGGTGCAATCCGCAGGCCGGCAGGTCCGTCCGCCGTCATGATATTGGGAATGCCGAACTCCGGCAGATTGCCGTAGCCGAAGGTATTGGCCACCCCTGTGTTGGGCTGTCCACCCAGCAGCCGGGCCAGATCCCCGTCGGATAATTGGGCCAGAAATTCCTCCATGGAGACAATTCCCTCCGCCAGTTCTGTCAGGGTATATACTTTCTTCTGCTGCCCCCACAGCTTATAGCGATCCCGGAATGGAGTCACCGGAGCCACGCCGTCGGCCTCTTCTTCCGTCTGACGCTTCAGAACATTGGCATCCGTATCCACGGGTTCGCCTGCCGGGAGCGCCTCATAGCTGCCATCCGACAACATCCTCTTTTCCAGCTGAACAGGCGCCATTTGGGTCTGGCACTGCTCCGTGACCACATCCTCCTTCAGATCCAGGCAGAAGTCCGTCTGAACGGTGTCTCTGACGGAAGTTCCCACATAAAAATGATAGCAGCCCTTTTCCAGTACATAGGCAGCCCGGGCCACTTTGCCCAGATCATCGTAGGAGGCCATGGCGCTCACCGGAAAAGACAGCGTCACTCGCTGGGTTTCTCCCGGCTGCAGCAGCCTGGTCTTGCAGAAAGCCGCCAACTCCCTGGCCGGCTTTCCCAACCTGCCCTGGGGAGCGCTGTAATAGATCTGCACCACTTCCCGCCCTGCTGCGCCGCCTACATTGCACACCTCCAGGTTGATCCAAATATCTTCCCCCCTCTTTTCCGCCACGGGTGGGGACAGAGCAAAGGAAGTGTAGGACAACCCGAAGCCGAAGGGATAATTTACTTTTTCCGCCGCCCCCGGTATGGTCTCAAAATAACGATATCCCACATAGATATCATCGGTGTAGTCCACATACCCCTCCGACTCGTGGAAATTATATGTGGAGGGATAGTCCTCCAGCCGCCGGGCAAAGGTGTCGGACAGCTTGCCGCTGGGATTGCCCCTGCCGGTCAGCAGTTCCGCCGCCGCAAGACCTCCCTCCATACCTCCCTGCCAGGCCATGAGCACCGACTGGATCCTGTCATCCCGGACAAACCAGTCCGTATCCACCATCCCGCCCACGTTCATCACTATGACCACTTTTTCAAAAGCCGCTTTCACCGTGTCAATCAGGCTCTTCTCGGCCCGGGACAGGTAGAAGTCCCCCTCCTCAAAGAGATCGGCAGACTGGTTGGTCATATTTTCGTCACTGCCTGTCAGATGCTGCTCCTTCGCCTCTTTGACGCTCCTGTCCCAGCCCTCTCCCGAAAAACGGCACAGAGAGATAACCGCCGTGTCCGTAAAAGCCCTGGCTCTCTTCAGCAGTTCCCCGGGAACCTGGGGCTCTGCCGTCATCCCCGGCACTCTCCCCTTTGCATATTGCCCTTTCACATTGTCTCTGTAAAAGCAGGCCAGTTCTTCAAAAATGCTGACCGCATCCCCCAATTCCCGGAAGCCTTCGTAGAGATTGCGGGTGTAGGACACGGTCACATCACCGCTCCCTCCGCCCCCTTTCACATAATCAAAGGTAGCTTTGCCAAACAGGGCAATCTTCGTCCCCTTTCCCAGTGGCAGCACATGGCCTTCATTTTTGAGAAGCACCATGCCCTCTTTGGCGGCGTCTTTCGAAAGTTCAATATGTTGCCGGCAGGCCGTAACCCTGCGGCCCTCTTTTCCCAGCGGCAGCACCGGCTGGTAATTTGCTCTCGCCCATCTCTCCATGTCCCAATCCCTTTCCTTATATAGAATTTGTTCCGATAATTGCGAAATCCCCTTTCCGGTCTGCCCCTTTCACAATTCTCCGGATCATGCCTCAGATATAGATATTATAACGAATTCCTGACACAAGTTCAACAGCAATCGAAAGACAACCATCCCCGGAACATTGCCGGAACAGCCCCTGTTGCCTTCCCCCCTGGATAAACGGAGGGCATCATTCTGAGAGTGCGGCCGCTGCTGCATCCTGTGTGGTTTAATAGATAAACTCTTATCTCTCGAAACAATTTCAATGATATTTTGCTTTATGTTTCGGGGACTGACAATGGCTCTGTATGGTACACCGATAAGGTCGGCATCCGAAAACATGACTCCGGCACTGACCTTGCGGTCATCATAAATAACTTCCACACCTTTGTCTTGCAGCTTTTCATACAACTTGTCGGCATAAGCCTGAACCTCGGCATCATCGGCACGAACAGCACAGAGGTGTACCTGCCACGGTGCAACCGCCAAAGGCCATATGGGACCATAGTCATCATGGTGAGCCTCGCAGATGGAAGCGGCAAGTCTGCCGACACCGATACCATAACATCCCATAACCGGATATTGCGCGTCTTGCAAGAAGTCTTTTCATCACAATTCAGGAACTCACAAACGTCCTCAATGGTATGAATGTTCGGACTGTTAGCATCGGTGTTGTATGTTGTATTTCAATTAGTTTACCATACCTATTCATTTTGTGTTATAATATTTTATATAATTTTGTTTCCCTTATCCAGGTTCATAATGCTATTGAATATTTCCCATAAATGTTGTGTTTTACATTGTCAGGAGGTTTATTGTATGTTTAAAGAAATATCATTCCCTGAACATGAATATGAGTCAATCCAAAATTATTTAAACAAGTTAGGGTATTGTTATACCACGAGGGTATATAAAGAAATGGGGAAATATAAAGTTGGGGAATTATATACTGCCCCATGGGGGGATGTGTTGAAAATAGACGAAGTTAAAACATACTGGAAAGTATCAGATCGCCCTTTCTATGATGAAATGAATGATGACGAAAAGATAGAAATCCGTAAATATTCCGAGGATATAGGGTTGCCATATGAATTTATAAAATTTTCCAGAAGTACAGTATGATTATGTTAAAACGACAACAAATTCCTGTTCTCTAAGCTGTTAAGTGCGTGCAAAATCGGCAATCATATGCAGGAATATACATAATACTTCAAATTTAATGCAGTAGGAACACTTTTCCGAAAAGGGAGAAAAATATTGAGGGAAAATCTATGGAATACAAATATTGTGAGAACGGAAATTTTGAGGATTTAGCCAGCGGCAGAGTCATATATGGGACGCCAGGCGTTCCCAACTTCCCAGTGAGACTGGGAAACGAGATCTACCGGCGATGCGTTGAATACCTTTCGGGAAAAAAAACCTTCACGGTATATGATCCCTGCTGCGGAGGAGGATATCTGCTGACTGTGCTGGGCTTTGGCAATTCCAACATCACAAGGCTCCTGGCCAGCGATATCAGCGAAGATATGGTCTCTCTCACCGTCAGGAACCTGGCCCTGCTGACCCGGCAGGGATTAGACGCGCGGGAACGGGAACTGAAAGAATACTTTGGGCAATACCAGAAGCCCTCCCACAGGGAAGCCCTTGACAGCCTGGCCCGGCTTCGTAACAGCCTTTGCCACGATGTGGAGTCCCTGGCCTTTACGGCAGACTGCACCGGGATAATTCCTCTGGCGGAGACGCCGGACATTATCATTACTGATGTTCCTTACGGCAATCTGGCCATGTGGGAGAGCAGCGAAAAGGATTCCCTCAGGGAAATGTACCTGCAGCTCTCAAAGATCGCCCACCCTCATACCACTCTTGCCGTCATAATGGACAAAGGGCAAAAATACCGGGGGATGCCTGGGTTCGTCTGGAAAGACAGATGATCGGCAAGCGGAAATTCGAAATCTACCGTCTGAGATAGCTGGGACTCTGTTATATATGAAAGCATTTCTGAATGGTTTTCTGCTTTCCCAACACCAGAATGGATTTTTCCCGATGGAGCACAGTGTTGGGAACAATGTCCATATTCAGCTTGCCCCCCTCCCGGACGCCCAATATATTGATGCCGTATTTCTTGCGGATATCCAGTTCCAGGATGGTTTTGCCGTGCCAGTGGTCGGGAATGGTGAGTTCATAGATGGAACACTCACCGTCCAGTTGAATATAGTCCAGGATGTGATCTGAGGTACAGCGGATCGCCGTCCAGGCCGCGAGCTGCTTTTCCGGGTAAACCACCTCATCCGCACCGTTGCGCAGCAGGAATTTTTCCTGCACCCCCCGGGATGCCCTGGCGATCACCTTCTTGGCCCCCAGTTCGCTGAGCAGAGAGACCGTCTCCAGAGAACTCTGAAAATCATCCCCAATGGTCACGATGCACACATCATAATTGCGGATTCCCAGGCTGGAGAGAAATTCCTGGCTGGTGCTGTCGCCGATCTGGGCATTGGTCACAAAGGGCAGCACGCCGTTGACCCTCTCCTCGTCATGGTCCACCGCCATGACCTGATAATCCATATCATTGAGTTTCATGGCAATATGCTTGCCAAATCTTCCAAGCCCAATCAACAATACTGATCTCATACTTCCTCCATTTTAGTTCCGCATCTCTCCTGCAGCACACATAGCTCTTGATTCATATATGGCCGCTCACGCGTCCCTATATGAATCAGTGCACTTCCGGAGATATGCTGTTTTTGAGTACCGCATCTCTCCTGCAGCACACATATCATACCACATTCAGTTTTTCCTGGGGAAGTCTTTCCGTGGCTGCCTGTCTCCGGCCGGGGAGCGCGGCAAAGATCAGAGTCAAGCCTCCCACCCGTCCGATAAACATCAACAGGATCAGGACTGCCCGGGACGCCAGCCCCAGCCCAGGCGTGATGCCCAGGGTCAGGCCCACGGTGGCCACGGCGGACGCCGATTCAAACAGACATTCCGAAAGGGGCAGCCCTTCCAGGTGGCTGATCAGAAAACCGCCCCCCAGAAACAGGATCAGATACATGCTCAGTACAGCCATGGCGCTCTGCACCGTCACATCGTCAATCCTGCGTCCAAAGAAATGTACATGCTCTCTGCGGCGGAATACAGAGACGGCTGAAGAGAGCATCACCGCCAGCGTAGTGGTCTTAAAACCGCCTGCGGTGGAGCCTGGAGAGCCCCCCACCAGCATCAGCAGCACAAGAATCCCGATGGCATTCCCGCCAAGCCGGCCAAAATCCACTGTGTTAAAACCTGCCGTCCTTGGGGTCACTGCCTGAAACATGGCGCACAGGACGCGCTGTCCCAGGGGCATATCCCGAAATTCATACAGAAAAAAATACAGAGCCGGAATCAGAATCAGAGCCCCCGTAGTGACCAGGATTACCTTGGTCTGCATTCTGTACTTTCGAATCCGAAACTTTTTGGTTCGGATGTCCTCCCAGGTCAGAAAGCCGATTCCCCCAATGATGATCAGACACATGATCGTCAGATTGATAGAGGGACTTGCGGCAAAATGAGTCAGAGAGGAATAGGATGCCTTCTCCCCCATAAGGTCAAATCCCGCATTGCAAAAAGCGGATATGGAGTGGAACACGGCATACCACATCCCTCTGGCCAAGCCAAACTCCCTGCAAAAAGCCGGAGCCATCACCAGGGCTCCCAGCAGTTCAAAACAGGCGGCGGCTTTGATAATAAAACCCGTCAGCCTCACAATCCCCCCCACCTGATTAGCAGAGATCGCCTCCTGCATAGTACTGCGCTCTTTTAAGCCGATCCGCTTTCCCGATGCCACAAAGACCGCCACGGCAACCGTCACTACACCCATGCCCCCAATCTGTATTAGCAGGAGTATAACGGCCTGCCCGAAAGCAGACCAGTAAGTAGCCGTGTCCTGTACCACCAGCCCTGTCACACACACCGCAGAGACAGCAGTAAACACCGCATCCGCAAAGGACGCCCCTTCCCCTTCCCGGGTTGCAAAAGGCAGCATCAAAAGCAGGCTCCCCAAAAGGGCAGCGCCTGCGAATCCCAGAATAATAATCCTTGAAGAAGATAAATTTTTTCCGATCTTTCCCATTTCATGCCTCCCGCCCACAACAGGCACCTTTGTAGTATGCACCTCTTAAGACAATCCTATCTTTTAACGGAATGGCATTTTTTGCATCCAACCGGCTTTTCTTTATATTGAGTTTGCGGTCAGAAATCAATCCCTTTACAGCAGGGCCTGCAAAAAGATTATAAACACCAGGATCGCTATGGACAGACCGGCTAATATAAAGGTTGCGATGGCCAGACCCTTTTTACGAGTCTTGATACCGCAGGCAGCGAAGTAAAACTCCAGCATATAAATCAAGACGCCATATGTAATACCCAACAGAGAGAGCAGCAGACCGAAGATGGACAGCACAAAACCCGCCACGGCCAGCTTTTCATGGGATTTGCTGGTGGCATCGGAGAAATCCTGATAACTGCCGGACGGCGGCTGGGCACCGGCGGAAACATCGCTGGCATAGGGCGACACATTATAGGGCACGGAAGGATTGCCTGTTCCCGGCTGGGCGGGGGTTGCACCCATGGGCGCGTTGTAGGATGCCAATGTCTGGAAAAGCGGTGCCAGCGCCTGCTTGTACGCGGACTTGGGCACGGAGCCCGCAAAGCTGTCATCCAGCAGATAGGGCTTTTTATATTTGCCTATATAAGCATTAATGGTCACCATACCTGGCTGTATATAGTACTCAAACAGCCGCCTTCCAATCACGGGATCATAATACTGATAATAATGGTTGCCGTCTTTTTCCTTCAGGTCGAACCCATTGGCGCCCAACCAGTTCATAATAACCTGCTGCGCCACATTAGGGTCTACATTGATGGGAAACTGATACGTGCTCTTCCCTTTTTTCATGATACTCCCTCCTCCTAACTCTTGATCTCCCACGGGGCTTTCCCTTTGCTTGCAGGAGCGACAGGCAATCCTCTGCCGCTCCTGACGCTCACGCTGTGGATTATCTGAATTTTAACATAAGTTCTTTACCAGCGTCAAGGCAAACCCGAATTGTCTGTATTTTACAAAAGTCCCCTCCTTTATAATTTGCTGAAGGCCAGCAGCAGTAAGATCACGCCCCCCAGCCATCCCAGGGACATGCTGAGCCGCCTGGAAAGCCTCTCCCCCAGCCAGGAGCCCAGCAACAGCGTGAGTTGGTTGGCCGCCAGAGACGCCGCCACCACCCCCGGGATACTGGCCTGCCCCAGAGCCGCGCCGAATCCGGCCGCCGCCCCGTCCAGGGACAGAGCCAGAGCCAGGGATGCCGCCTCTGTCAGGGAGATGGACTTAGAATGATCCAGGTCTACCGCCGCAGGATCCGCATATACATGTAATACAAAACGCAGGCTGAACAGCGAAAAATCCAGTTTGCCGTCCAGACTTCCGTATCTGCGGATGGCAGCCCTAACGATGCCGTCCAGCAGTTTCACCAGGCCCAGTATAAACAACAAACCAAAGCACAGCCCTCTCTGCAGGCCCTCCGGGAGAAAGCCTGCCACCAGGCTGCCCAATCCCAGAGAAAGCCCCACAATGGCGCTGCAGATCAGATTGATCAGCAAAATGGACTTCCAGGACAGCCGGATCTGCCTGGCGCCATAGGCAAATCCCGCCACAAAGGCGTCCACGGAAAGCGCAGCCGCAATGGCAACGGCCTCCAATATGATTTGAAATGTTTTCAAGAATATCACCGCCCGAAAATCAAACGACTCACTAGCATAATATTCCTGTTTTTCCCCTTGGGTTACAGTGTGGGCCTCCTTAAATAATTCAGTCCAGGCCCCGCAGCGCCGCATGGGGGACATACTCTGCTGCCCGTCTCCGTATCTCCTCCATTTCCTCCCGCCCGAAGCAGGAACAGCCGGCTCCCATCACCTGTCCGCTGTCCCGATAAGTTTGCAGATAATAGGCGCTGCAGCCCCGCAGCCAGCGGCCGATCTCCTCAAATTCCTCCGGGCTGTGGATGCCCTTCACCACAGTGGTGCGGAACTCGTAGGAAATGTCTGCCTTTTTCAGCAGTTCCACGCTCTCCTCTATACGGCCCAGTTCCACCTCCGGCAGCCCGCAGGCAATACCATAACGCTCCCTGGAAGCCTTGATATCCATGGCCACATAGTCCAGCAATCCCTGCTCCAGCAGATGCCCCAGCACCTGCGGCCGATAGCCGTTGGTGTCCAGCTTTACCAGATAGCCCAGGTCCCTGGCCCGACGGATAAATTCTTCCAAGCCGGGCTGAAGAGTGGGCTCCCCGCCGGTAATGCAGACCCCCTCCAGGATACCCTGCCGCTTTTTCAGAAAAGCCAATGCTTCCTCCTCCCTGATCTGCTGCTGGGCCTCCGGCTCCAGCACCAGGCCGCTGTTATGGCAAAAAGGACAGCGCATATTGCATCCCCCTGTGAACAGGGTGGCCGCCACATGGCCCGGATAATCCAGAAGCGTGGTTTTGTTCATACCGCAAAAATCCATAAGAAACCTCCCTGCTGTCGCCTTGACGGTCTGCGCGTTGTGCGCTACAATAACTCCAGTATAAACATTTTGGGGAAAATATGCAATCGAAAGGCCGGGGGCAGTAGGTCCCGCCGGGGAGGAAGCATGGCCGGAATAGTAAGCGTACAGGAAAAATATATGAAGATGGCCTTGCGGCTGGCCCGCAAAGCCCTGGATCTGGGAGAAGTGCCCATCGGATGCGTCATTGTGTATGAGGGGAAAGTCATAGGACGGGGGTACAACCGACGCAATACCGACAAGAACACTCTGGCCCATGCAGAGATCACCGCCATTAACAAAGCCAGCAAAAAGATGGGGGACTGGCGTCTGGAGGGCTGCACCCTCTATGTAACCCTGGAGCCCTGCCAGATGTGCGCGGGCGCCATCATCCAGGCCCGAATCCCGGAAGTGGTCATGGGCTGCATGAACCCCAAGGCCGGATGCGGCGGCTCCGTGCTGAACATCCTGGAAATGCCCCAGTTCAACCATCAAGCCGCCGTCACCAGGGGAGTGCTGGAGACGGAATGCAGCGGTCTCCTAAAAGAATTCTTCGCCGGACTGCGCCTCCGCAACAGACAGGAAAAGGCGGACAGAGCCGCCGGAATTACTTCTTCCGAAACACAGACTTAGGCTGCTTGCACACCGGGCAGACATAGTCCTCGGGCAGTTCCTCAAAGGGAATGTCCCCCTTGTATTCATACCCGCAGACATCACATACATAGGTGGGACCCGCCTTGGGCTCCGTCTCCTCCGGGAGATAGGTAGGGGCCGCCTTGGGGCTCTTGCCCTTGATCACATTATGATAGTAGGCATAGGTCATGGGATCGTCTTCCCTCAGCAGGTCCGCGTCCACCACTTTGCCCAGGAACACCGTATGGGTGCTGGTTTCCATCTTATCCACCACCTCGCACACCAGATAGGCGCAGGCGTCCGGGATCACTGGCATATAGCCCCTTATCTCCGGCTTTACCTCATCAAATTTATTGTTGTCCCTGCCGCTTTTAAAACCGAACACTCCGATGGTGCCCGGGTCTGAATGCTCGCCCAGAATGGATACGGCAAACTTCCCCAGTTTCTGGATACACTCATTGGTATAATTTCCATGGTTGATGCTCACCGCTATGGTAGCCGGGTCGGAAGTAATCTGCATGGCGCTGTTGGCCGTACAGCCCGTGGCCCTCCCCTCGTCCCAGGTACTTACCACATACACGCCATAGGACAATTTTCTGAATGCGTTATTGTTCATATTTACCCCTTTCTGTTCTTTCCTATTATTCTCCGAATGCCGGAAGATATGCCGAAAAACCGTATCTACAGTATATAAAATCCCCCTGCCAAATGCAAGTGGGGAGCGGAGATTTTAACATTTTTGTTTTGTCACATTTTCCTTGACAAAATCCCTGTAAAACGATACACTATAGAAGCCGTATATCGTGGGAGCACTGCAAAGCAGGTGTTGAAGTCTGGTCTCGCGCAATGGGAATCTACGAACCGTGTCAGGTTGGGAACAAAGCAGCACTAAGTAGAACCTTCCATGTGCCGTGAGGGCGCCGGGCGGAGCCTGTGAAGCAGCCTGCGGTATACGGTCTTGTAATTTGGTATACAATTATTTCCGCCCGGCGGAAATTTTTTGATTGTATAAATTTTTGAAAAAGGAGTTTTGATCCGTGCCTGCTCTATCTCCCTCCGTCTCCCCCAATACAGATATCCTGAAGCATTTTGCATCCTGTACCCTCTGTCCCCGCCGCTGTCAGGTCAACCGCCTGACAGGAGAGTTGGGCTACTGCGGCCAGACAGCCCGGCTCAGAGCCGCCCGGGCCGCGCTGCACATGTGGGAGGAACCCTGTATCTCAGGCAGCACAGGCTCCGGCACCGTCTTTTTCAGCGGCTGCAACCTGGGCTGTATCTATTGTCAGAACCGGGACATCGCCCTGGGACAGTCCGGCAGGGAAATCACACCGGGCCGCCTGACAGAAATTTTCCTGGAATTGCAGCAAAAAGGAGCCGCCAATATCAATCTGGTGACTCCCACTCATTTTATACCTCTGATTGTCCATGCTCTGGAGCAGGCCCGGAGAAGTGGTCTGTCCCTGCCCGTGGTATACAACTGCGGCGGCTACGAGTCCGTAGACGCGCTGCGGATGCTGGAGGGACTGGTGGATATCTATCTGCCGGACTTAAAGTATGCATCCGGCGAATTGAGCACCGAATTCTCCCATGCGGCGGATTATTTTGAAAAGGCCAAGCTGGCGCTGGACGAGATGTACCGCCAGGTGGGCCGACCGGTATTTGATACACCCTCTGTTCCTCCTTCCGCACCGCCCAATGTTCCGCTTCCTTCCCAGCTTTCCGGCCAGCCTTCTGTAGCCGATGCCGCATCCGTATATCCTTCGGACACGCCTCTGCTACGCCGGGGCATGATCGTGCGCCATCTGGTGCTGCCGGGCCAGGTGGGTGACAGCAAGAAAATACTGCATTACCTCCGGGACACCTACGGAAACAATATATATGTCAGCGTCATGCAGCAGTATACGCCCCTGCCCCAGGTGGCTCATATCCCCGGGTTAAACCGCCGGGTCACGGAGGCTGAGTATCAGCGGGTGGTGGACTTCTGTCTGCGCCTGGGGATGGAAAATGTCTATATTCAGGAGGGAGACACGGCCCGGGAGAGCTTTATTCCCCCCTTTGACTTCACCGGTCTGTAGACAGTTCCCCAGAGCGGTGGCCGAGGCATTGAAGCATTTACAGTTCCACCTTTATCATATAGTACCCGAAATCCCCCTCCTCCGCAGGTTCCCGTCTGCACTCAAAACTGGAAAATCCATACATAATTGCCACCTGTTTTTCCTTCTCATAGAAATTTCCCGGCACCCCTATGTAGTATTGGCTTCCGCTTTTACGGGATACCTGGGCCAATATGAGATGGTCATAATTGAAGTAGCCATGGAGCAGAAAGCTGTTCTGAACCAGGCGGTAGGCATTGGATTGCAGGATCACAAAGTCTTCGGGCCGCAGAGAAAGATATTCCCTCTCATCCTGAAACGGGTGTATATGAGGATAGATCTTCAGAAGCTGCTGCCATTTGTCCTCACTCATGGACGCCATGGTAGGAGCCTGGGACCCCGAAGCGGGATGACGTTTTTCGGAGACCGTGCCGGTTCTGCGCTTACCCCCGTTTTCTATCTGGGGGAGTTCCGCTTTTTCCAAAGAGGCTTCCGCCTTGCTCCCGGTTTTCTGCCCCGCCCCTTCCCCTGTCTGGCTGGCGGCCATGTTTTTAGTATTATACTCGTAGTTTCCCGCAGAATAATCCGGCATGCCAAGAGCAGAGAACGCTACTTCCTGGGAGTTTTCCGATATAATCCTCGCTTGGGCGCTTTCTTCCGCAGCCCACGTTTCCCGCCTTTCCCTGTCGGAGCCGTATTCCGTTTCTTCGCCTGCCGTTTCCGTAGTTGTTCGAAAGGATGGGGAGCGCTCTGCTGTCGAATTGTCTGCTGTTTTCCCTTTCCCATGAGATTCTCCGGCCATGGCACCGCCCCAGCCATATGAATTTCTGCCTTGCCCATTGTCCTGCGCAGAGGCAAGTCCTCGGGGATCCAGTGCCACTCCCTGGGCGGTGGCCCTCCCTTCGGTTTCCGGCACACTCCCGGACATGGCGGCACGTCCTTCGGCTTCCGACATACTCTCAGGTATGGCGGCACGTCCTCCGGCTTCCGGCATACTCCCGGACATGGCGACACTTCTTTCGGCTTCCGACATTCTCCCCAGTGTGGCGGCACGTCCTTCGGCTTCCGACATACTCCCAGGTATGGCGGCACTTCCTCCGGCTTCCGACATACTCCCAGGTATGGCGGCACTTCCTTCGGCTTCCAGCATACTCCCAGGTATGGCGGCACTTCCTTCGGCTTCCGGCATACTCCCGGACATAGCGACACTTCTTTCGGCTTCCGACATACTCCCGGGTATGGCAGCACTTCCTTCAGCTTCCGGCATACTCCCGGGTATGGCGGCACTTCCTTCGGCTTCAGTCGCATTCTCCGGCATAGCGGCATATCCTTGTGTCTCAGACATTTCTCCCCGCAGGGCGGGATATGCTCTGCTTTCTTGCCCAGTCTCCCATTGCACAGGTTCTGCAGGGACCGCCCCCCGATGGTCGGCAACGCCGTTCTGCTCCCTCCCGGGCATAGCATCAGCGGTCGCCGATGGAATCTCTCCGGGCTTCCGATCACTTATGTTCTGTTCGTATGCACTCTGCCCAGAAGCATTCCCCCCTGATGCACTCTGCTCCGCCATATCCTGCTTTGCCCCGCTCCTCCCGGGAGCAGACTCCCGCCAAACGCACCATAGGCTCCTTCTGGGGGAAATCTGCACCCGAATCCGCTCTAACTGGCCATAATTCAGCCCCTGTCCAAGAACCAGCGCTTCCCCCTCATTGACAGGATCCTGGTGTTCCCACTGAAAACTACCGCTCCCCTGCCGGATCAAAACCGTTCCCAGCCTGCCCTCTGCGCCCGCGCCTTCCAGCACCACCTCTGAAGCCACGTCGTCTGTCTCGTACAGACCTTTGATCTGCATATCCATCAACAGTCTGTGGTCGGCCACGGTTATCTTCACATAGCCGCAGTTGCGCTGCTTTTCTCCATTTTCCAGATAATCTATATAGCGGATCTGCTTGTCATAATACATAAAAAATCCCCCTCAACACACCTATGGTTTTCTCTACTATAAGTGTATTAAGGGGTTGTCCGTTTTATTCCTGTGGATTAATACTCTATGGAGTCCAGATATTTCATATAACTCACCACCATCAGCGCAATCTTGAAGGTCAGCGCATCGTCAAAATTACGAAGATCAAGTCCTGTACTCTTCTGAATCTTCTCAATACGATAGACCAGCGTGTTGCGGTGTACAAACAACTGCCGGGATGTTTCCGACACATTCAGATTGTTTTCGAAAAACTTGTTGATAGTAGTAAGGGTCTCCTCATCCAGGTCAATGGGCAGATTGTCTCCGAATATTTCTTCTATAAATATTCTGCAGAGATTGATGGGAAGCTGGTAAATCAGGCGTCCGATGCCCAGGGTACTGTAGGCCACCACATTGCGCTCTGCATAAAATATCTTGCCCACATCCAACGCCAGCTTAGCCTCCTTGTAGGACTTTGATACATCCTTAAGTTCCTGCACCACCGAACCAAAGGATACACGCACGTTCAGCATAGCTTCCGCATTCATCATCGCCACGATGGTATGCGCCACATCACACAGATTTTCATAGGTGACAGTCTGATCCAGGGTCTTGATCAGAATTACATTGCTCTCATCCACAGCCGTGATATAGTCCCCGCTCTGGGAAGAGAACATTCCCTTCAGCAGTTCCGTCACAATACTGTCTTTTTCTAACCTAGTCTCTATGAGGAACACCGCCCTGGGGGCAACCACCTCCACATGCAGCTTCTTGGCCCGGTTATAAATATCCACCAGCAAAAGATTATCAAGAAGCAGATTCTGGAAAAAATTGTTTCGGTCAAATCTTTCCTTGTATGCGATAGTCAGATTCTGAATCTGGCATACCGCAATCTTTCCCACCATGTATACGTCGTCGCCGGCCCCTCTGGCTACCAATACATATAGCAGTTCCCCCTCGTCCAGTATCTTCAGCAGATGATGAGGCCCTATTACCTGGCTGTCCGCAGGCGATACGGCAAAGCCGCTCACCAGGTCCCCCTGTATCTCTTTCATCTCTGTGGTTGCTGCTATCACTGCGGCTGAAGGATCATATACACACAGATCCACCTTGGTGATTGCCTTTAACTCGTCTATACTTGTCTGAATGATCTGACTAGATATCATAAACTCCTCCTATTTCAGTTCCGCAGATTTCCTAACGCCCCCCAGGGCCGATGATCCATTGCCGGCGGCTTGGGCCCGCCTGTACCGTTTCGGCTTGCTTTGCATGTCCGCCTTCCCGGCTGCCTTATGCAGCCCCATGGATCGTGCGCCACCCAGGAATCCGCTTTCTGATGTTCCAAGGATTCTCAGGTGCCGCATACTTAAAAAAGAGGTGCTGGAAACCAGCACCTCTCTGGGTAAACTTACTAATTGGTGATGATCTGCTCGGTCTCTTTGTCAAATACGTGGATCTTCTCCACATCCAGAGCAAACTTCACAGCATCGCCGGGTCTTGCAGTTGTGCGGGAGTCTACTCTTGCGGTCATCGGGAAGGTATCCAGATCAAAGTACAAGTAAACTTCTGCGCCCAGCAGTTCGTAAACCTTAATGGTGGACTCGAACACGCTGTTGGGAGAGGATGAAATGAAAGCCTCGGAATCATATACATCCTCGGGACGGATACCGAAAGTAACCACCTTGCCGTCGTAGCCGCCGTCAATCAGCTTTCTGGACTTAACGGGAGGCAGAGGAATGCTGTGGCCTGCGATCTCCAGGCTGGCAACATCGCCGGAAACCTTAACGGTTGCATCCAGGAAGTTCATCTGAGGAGATCCCATGAATCCTGCTACAAACAGGTTCTGAGGCTTGTCGTACAGGTTCTGAGGGGTATCTACCTGCTGGATCACGCCGTCCTTCATAACAACGATTCTGGTACCCAGCGTCATAGCCTCGGTCTGGTCATGAGTAACGTAGATGATGGTGGTGCCCAGTCTCTGATGCAGCTTGGCAATCTCAATTCTCATCTGTACACGCAGCTTTGCGTCCAGGTTGGACAGAGGCTCATCCATCAGGAACACCTTGGGGTTACGCACGATAGCACGTCCCATAGCCACACGCTGTCTCTGACCACCGGACAGAGCCTTGGGCTTACGATCCAACAGCTTCTCCAAATCCAGGATCCTGGCTGCTTCCTTAACCATCTTGTCAATCTGATCCTTGGGAACCTTTCTCAGTTTCAAACCAAACGCCATATTGTCATATACGGACATGTGAGGATACAGAGCGTAGTTCTGGAATACCATGGCGATATCCCTGTCCTTGGGCTCTACATCGTTCACAACCCTGTCACCAATCTTTAACTCACCGGAGGAAATATCTTCCAGGCCTGCAATCATACGGAGGGTGGTGGACTTACCGCAACCGGAAGGACCTACGAAGATAATGAACTCCTGATCTGCGATCTCAAGGTTAAAATTCTTAACAGCCTCGAAACCGTTAGGATATACCTTGCAGATGTTCTTTAAAGATAAGCTAGCCATAAATATAACTCCTTTCGCAAACAGATAATTGTTTTCAGTTGATGCAGCGATATGTATCACTACAACTATTAAAGTAAGTATACCTAAATCTCTAATGAAATTCTATGCTACTATTCCACAAAGATTTTGTTCCCGATTGTGTGAATTGCTCACAAATCAGTATGTTTTTCATTCTTACCGTCAGTTTTCACAAAAGCCCGATTTTTTATTGGACATATTCCACAGTTTTTATCCTATATTCTTTTCTTCTAACGTAGCATCCAGCTTATCATGGAAGATTTTCTCATCCCCGCTTTCCTCCGCATCTTCCCTGACTCCGTTGGCCTCATTGATTCTGTCCTCCAACTTCAGAAAGAGTTTATTATACATCTTGGCCGACAGGAACGCGGGCGCCGTCATTCCGAAAAGCATCACCAGCGGAAACACATTGGGCACAAATACCCCCAGAAGCATGGGGATCAGGTACAGAATCACCATCAACACACTCTTGGGCGCCTGTAATATACTCATGGCCAGCGCGTTTTTGATGGTGCGAAACACAGGATTGGCGAATTTTGCCTGGACTGGGAATACATACAGCAGCGTAAATACGGCAAAAATAGCAATGGCGCCTAGGATGGCCCGGAAGATTATATGAAAATCCTCGGCTCTGGCGTACATGATGTACAGATCCCCTCCCAGAATCACCCCGATAACCAGCATGATCAGCCAGATGGCTGTGGACTGCTTAAAGTTTTCTCTGAACGCTTTGAAATACCCCTTTACGATATAGCACTCCTCATCCCGTACAATCTTAAGGACCTGATAATGCATGGCCGTGAGGGCTGCCCCTGTGGTGATGATCGGAATCATGCAGACAATGGTCAGCAGATTCAGAATCATCAGGTCCGCCACCTTGTTCATGAACTGCATGAAGGGGCTGTCGATGTTTAAAAATTTCATTTTTTCCTATGTCCTTTCTATTTATAGTTCCGCATCTTCCCTACAAGCGCACTCCTCGGTGATCCCAATCTTCCCGCTTCGCGGTAATATTCGGATCAATGCCCTTTACGGCAAGATGCTGTTTTGAGTTCCGCATCTTCCCTACAAGCGCACTCCTCGGTGATCCCAATCTTCCCGCTTCGCGGTATTATTCGGATCAATGCCCTTTACGGCAAGATGCTGTTTTGAGTTCCGCATCTTCAAAAATAGATCTCCATGGAGGTCACCCGGATTCCGGAGACCTGTTCCTCCGGCCTTAAGGCATAGAACCCCAGCTTTTTGTAGAAATCCACCGCGTAGGGAGCTGCTGTCAGCGTCATGCTTCGCTCCCCCACTTCTTTCTTCAGATAATAGCACAGGCCTCTCATAAGCTCCCTGCCAATCCCCTGTCGGTGGTAGTTTTCGTCCACAAACAGCAGGGACAGATGGTTGCCGTTGCGCACGGAAGCCAGCCCCACCACCCTGATGCCGTCCAGGGCTACCAACACCTGGTAGCGCCCGTTCAGGAACAACTTCCTGAGTGTGCCGTCATGTATGAAGGTATCAAAATTGTCGATACCTTCCTGGGAATAGTCTCTCCCCTCAAACTTCAGAAAAGTCCTCCACACCATGTCCATAGCCGGATCCCAATCCTCCGGCAAGGCCCATCTGATTGTATAAGGGAAATGATCTGTTTCCATATCGAATCACCTTTCTATGCCAAAGTTGCGCATTTCTCCGCAATCTTCCTCATTCTTTTGCGGCGCAGGCTCCCACCTGATTCTCCAGGGGCAGGCCATTGTCCAGAGCATGGGCGTTTTCCATAGTCACCCTGGCTATTGCCTCCATGGCCTCCCGGGTGAAAAAACCCATGTGGGAAGTGATCAGCACATTGGGGAAAGTCATCAGCCTGGCCAAGTTGTCGTCCTCTATAATCTCACCCGAGCAGTCTTCATAGAATATACCCTCTTCCTCCTCGTACACATCCAGTCCCACGCCACCGAATTTTTTCTGCAGCAGGCCCTCAATCAGATCGTCCGTGTGAATCAGGCTGCCCCTGGATGTGTTGACCAGATATACCCCGTCCTTCATCATGGCGATGCTTTCCTTGTTGACCATATGCCGGGTCTGGGCTGTCAACGGACAGTGCAGACTGATGAAATCGGACTGTCGGAACAGTTCGTCCCTGTCCACATAGGTGACTTCCAGCTGCCGGTTGGGATAAGGATCATAGGCAATCACTTTCATGCCAAAGCCCTGGCAGACTCGAATCATGGCCTGCCCGATCCGTCCTGTGCCCACGATACCCGCTGTCTTTCCGTACAAGTCCGTACCCATCAGCCCCTGCAGGCTCATATTGAATTCTCTGGTGCGGTTGTATGCCTTGTGGGTGCAGCGGTTCAGTGTCAGCAGCACAGCCGTGGCAAATTCCGCCACCGCCTCCGGCGAATAGCTGGGCACACGCAGGATCACGATCTTATCCTCCGCCGCCTTCACGTCCACATTATTGAAACCGGCGCTGCGCAACAGAATCCCTTTCACATGCATGTCATAGAGCACTTCTATCATCTCGCTGTCAACATGGTCGTTGACAAAGATGCAGATGGCATCACAGCCCTTGGCCAAAAACAGGGTCTCCCGGGTGCAGGGAAACTCAATAAAATGGATCTCATATCCATATTGCTCTCCCAAAGGTTCAAACCAGATGCGATCATAGGGCTTGGTACTGTAAAACGCAATCTTCATAACAATTCCCTCCTAGTAATATCAGTTCCGCAGATTCCTGTCCCGCGCACAAGCCCGGTGATCCATGAACAGCTCTCTGCCATCCGTACATGAATCCGTGCACCCTCCGGGAATCCGCCGTTATAAGTTTCTTCCTGGGAATAGTTTAGGTGTTTTGGTCCATTTTATGCGTCCTCTTTCAAGCAATGACCCCGGATCCAGTCAAAGATCAGTTCCATGGTCTGCTGTCTCTCCGGCTCGTTTAATAATTCATGCCTGCCCGTCTCGCACAGATGCATTTCCACATCCTTCACTCCTGCCTGGCGCAGCCCTTCGCACACCTTGGGAATGCCCTCGCCATAATTCCCCAGCGGATCGGCATCGCCGGAAATCACCAGCAGAGGCAGGCCGGCGGGAATCTTTTGCAGGCGCTTCGGGTCATGAGCCCGGGAAATCAATTCCGTCAAAGTCTGAAAACCGTTCAGCGTAAACACCTGGCCGCACAAGGGATCCTCCATATATCGCCGCACGCTCTCCGGGTCCTTGCACAACCAGTCAAAATCCGTTTTGGCATCGGGAATCCGCTTGTTAAAGCCCCCGAAACTCACCCTGTCGCTGAATTTGCTCACATGCCTGGAACCCAGGAAAAGTTTTTGCAGCTTCACCATAAAACGGGCGGCTGCCATGGTTCCCCCGGACTGGTAGCCGGTGCCCATGATAACCGCTCCGGTGATACCGCTTCCATACATAGTCAGATAATTGCGCAGGATAAAGGAACCCATGCTGTGCCCAATGATCACATAGGCCAGGGAAGGATATTCCTTCTGGGTCATTTTTTTGAGACGGTGGACATCCCGTACCAGCACCGTAGCCGGATCCTGCTCACAGAAATAGCCGTAGCATTTTTCCTCTCCCACGCTTTTGCCATGTCCCAAATGGTCATTTCCCGTGACCACGCAGCCCTGGTCGGTCAGAAACCGGGCAAACTCCTCGTATCGCTCCACATACTCCGCCATGCCGTGGATAATCTGCACCACACACAAGGGTTCACGCCCTTCCGGCACATATCTGACCGCGTGAATCCTGGTCTCATTGTCCCTGGAATCGAAATAGAACTCTTCTTTTTTCATTTTTACCTCTGTCTGCAGTTCACGGACCGGGCCTATGATACTGCCTTAATCAATGTCGGCAATTCGGCCCCAAACCTGCCTCAGTCCCCATCCCCAAGTGAACCCAGGGCAATGTGTTACCCCGCATTTGAGGAACGCAGCCGAATTATCTTATGAAAATAAATGCTTTTGAAAATAGATGCATGGCCCGAAAGCCATGCATCTATTATACACTATATTATCAGATATTTTAACCTATTTATTGAAATTTAATAATATGAGCTGCGGAATCCCCCCTTAACAGATCTCCGCGCCGGAGGGCATGGGCTTCTCCGATGTCATCAGGGCCAGATTGCCCTCCGCGTCCTCCGCACACAGCAGCATCCCTTCGGATACCACTCCCGCCAGGGTCGCAGGCTTTAAATTCACCAGCACCATCACTTTTTTACCCACCATCTCCTCCGGCGTGTAATGGGCCTTGATGCCAGACACAATCTGCCGTACCCTGCTGCCGATCTTCACCTGGGAGCACAGCAGTTTCTTGGACTTGGGCACCGCCTCACAGGAGATAATCTCCCCTATCTGGAACTGAAGCCGGGCAAAATCATCGTAGGTAATCTCCGGCTTGGCCTCTATGTCTATAGATGCCTCTTCCTCCGATGCCAAAGGCTCATCGGAGGCCCCGCCGTCCGTTCCCGCCTTAACCGCTTCCTGCTCTGCGGCGGCTATCATGGCAGCGGTGAGTTCCGCCTCCCTTTTCTCCACCTCTTTCATATCCAGGCGGGCAAACAGAATCTGGGGTTTGTCGGTCACTTTGTTCCCGCCGGGATACAGGCCAAACTCCTCCAGCCTGTCGAATTCCCGCAGGGAAGTGTTAAGCTGAGCCGCAATCTTTTCCGCCGTCTCGGGCATATAGGGTTCCAGCAGGGAAGCGCCGATGGCGATGCCCTCCACCAGATTGTACATCACGGTGGCCAGCCGCCCGGATTTGGCCTCGTCCTTGGCCAGCACCCAGGGCTCCGTCTCGTCAATGTATTTGTTGCAGCGCTTGAAAATACCGAATATCTCCGTCAGGGCATCCGCAATGCGCAGACATTCCATCTTCTCCGCCACTTTGGCATAGGTCCCGGTTACCGTCTTTTTCAAATCCTCGTCCAGTACACTGTCCTCCGGGGTAAGCTGCACGCCCCGATCCTCCACCACGCCGTCAAAATATTTGTTGCTCATGGAAATGGTACGGTTTACCAGATTCCCCAGGGTGTTGGCCAGATCGGAATTGGTGCGCTCTGCAATCAGTTCCCAGGTGGCGTTGCCATCGTTATCATAGGGCATCTCATGAATCATATAGTACCGCACCGCATCCACGCCGAAAAAGTCAATCAGGTCGTCCACATAAATCACATTGCCCTTGGACTTGCTCATCTTGCCCCCATTCATCATCAGCCAGGGATGACCGAATATCTGCTTTGGCAGAGGCTCTCCCAGAGCCATCAGGAAAATAGGCCAGTAAATGGTATGAAAGCGGATAATGTCTTTCCCGATCAGGTGCAGATCCGCAGGCCACAGCTTCTTGTACTGCTCCGTGCTGTTTCCGTCCGCGTCATAACCGATGCCCGTAATATAATTGGTCAGTGCGTCCAGCCACACATATACCACATGCTTATTGTCAAAGTCCACCGGAATCCCCCACTTAAAGGAAGTGCGGGACACGCACAGGTCCTGCAGGCCCGGCAGCAGGAAATTGTTCATCATCTCGTTTTTGCGGGACACGGGCTGAATAAACTCCGGATGGCTGTTGATATGCTCGATCAGCCGATCGGCGTATTTACTCATACGGAAAAAATATGCTTCTTCTTTGGCGGGCTTAACCTCCCTGCCGCAGTCGGGACACTTGCCATCCACCAGTTGGGATTCGGTCCAGAAAGACTCGCAGGGCGTACAATACAGCCCCTCATAGGCCCCCTTGTAGATATCCCCCTGGTCATACAGACGCTTGAAAATCTTCTGCACCTGTTTCTCATGGGGCTTATCCGTGGTGCGGATGAACTTGTCATACTGAACGTTCAACTGATCGCAGAGCCCCCGGATCACCCCTGCCACATTGTCCACAAAGGCCTGGGGAGTTATGCCCGCCTCCTGGGCCTTCAGTTCAATCTTCTGCCCATGCTCGTCCGTTCCGGTCTGAAAATATACATCGTACCCCTGTTTTCTCTTGAAACGGGCAATGGCATCCGCCAGCACGATCTCGTAGTTGTTGCCGATGTGGGGCTTACCGGATGTGTATGCGATGGCAGTTGTAATGTAATAAGGTGTCTGACTCATATTCTTACCTCCTCGAATGATTTACCCATACCCTTCTTTACCTGTTCCAATGTGCCGACACTACAGGTTATAGGATATGCTGTCGAAAATGTATATGGCATAACGAAAGGCCCGCCTCCCCATGCCAAAAACACATGAGAAGACGAGCCATAAGCCCGTGTTACCACTTCTCTTCACCCCTCCCTCACGAAAGGGGCCTCATCGGGTCTGAAGCCGCCATCGGCTGCCTAACCCTATCCGCTATAACAGGCGGAACCCGTCGCAGCCTACCCCGGAAAACTGCACCCGGCACGATTCCTTCTCACAAATTGCCGCGAATCCAATAAGTCTCCGCCGCAACTCGGGAAACCGTCGCTCCCCGGCTCGGTGCGCTGCTCAGAAGCCATCTTCCATATGCCCATGCATCATCCCTCTCAGCCACAGTCCTTTGTGGGGATGTTCTCTGGAAAGCCCCGGCACATGTACTCTCTTCGTCAAAGCGTTTCTTTCAATGTATAGATTGCATTATACAAGAGGTTCTGTATTTTGTAAAGAGGTTTTGTAAGAGGGAATTATTATCTTTTCTTTCTTCTTTCTACCCGATACATTCTTGCCCCGGACCTGATACAGGCTGTCATCCTGCTTGTCCACTTCGTATCCCACGATCCAGTTCCTTGCCCGAAAAGCATCCAGAAGGGCTTTGTTGCCAGGGGTCTGCTCCAGGGTGAGACGTTTTCCGTTCAATAAGCCTATAAAATCCCTCAGTTCCGGGAATCTCAAATACCGCTCCAGTTCTGGAAGTCTCAGCATGCTGCGGTTGACGCTCTCTGCCAGAGCCTTCTTTTTTCGTTCCGGCGGTTCCTCCTCACTATACATAAAGTCAGAAAACAATACCCTGTCTGATACTATTACGGATAAAAATTCCTCCTCGGATATCCCTCCCTCTGCACGGAACAGAGACAGGTATTCTGCTATATTTCTGCGGGCAAATGCAAACACAAGTCTGGGATAATGCTCTCTGATATACTGGAGATTTTCCTGGGTCATAGGCACTTTTTTCCAGAAAATCAGTATCCGCATTTTATTTTCACCCACATCTCCAACATCAGCGGCATCACATGTGAGCGGAAAAGATTTCACCAGTTCATTGTACTTCTCTTTTACCAAAGAATTACATCTCATTATATCCATCAGCAAAAGTTTCGCCTTTCCTTCCCCATATACCTTGTCCAGCTCCTTCTCCGATAGGGTAATCGGGCCAGGATACTTGTTGATGTAGCCCGCCAATGCCTCGTCCATGCCATTTTCCGTCAGGAAATAATAGTCTGTGAGATTACTGGGAGCCGCCGCCACATGTCCTTCCATCAGCCTGGGCCAGAAATCTTGATTCTCTACCTGCTTCAAATGAGAGATCTCTCTGCGGCAGGCCAGAGCCCCGATATATTTTTCTCTGGATTCCCGGGACAAGTCCTCTCTGTTCAGTACGGAAAGTATGACTTTCTCCTCATCCTCCAAAGGTTCGTTGCCAGCGGCCAGTTCCTTCAGGACCGTCTCCAGGTTCTCCTCTACATAGTGCCTTAAGGGTTGCTCCTCCTTTTTATAGACCAAAGTAAGCAATTGGGAGTGCCGGATCTCCTTCGGCGGCAGTTCGTAAAAGATCATCAAAATCGCATGTATATTCAGTTCATTAGGAACATATAGCTTCCGATAGTACACCTGTTGCAGAAGCTGAAAATGATTCTCTTCTGTGTTAGTACCGTTGGAGGACTCTGCCTCAAGGGTCTCCTCATCCGTCAGCAGCAATCTGTTGAACTTAACCCCCATATGCTCCAATCCACTTATAAATTTTTCCCCCTCACTCTCGGAAAGCGCCTCATAGAAAAATAGCGGATTCGCTCCCACATATGCCGCCAATAGACGCAAGTCCCCGGGGGCTTCAGAACGATAGACTTCCTCCTGCAGCATGGTCAGCAAAGCGTACTTTCTCTTTGTGCGGTGACTCAACGCTTCTTCCGATATAACCCAGGAGATGACATGCCCGCATGCCACATTTATGTACCGGATAAAATCGCTTTCATATGCTCCGTTCCGCAGATATCCCTCAAAAAATTCCATGGACTTATTTTTGATGATGTACTGTAAAAGCCTGTTTAGTCTGCCCTCATAATCCACATCCCTTTTTTTCATACCCGCCGGTACATCCATGGGATGGCAAACCGCCAGCAGCAGGACGTCCAGCAGCTGATAATTAAGGCATTCCGCCGTCTCAAACTGGCTGTTATGCATCCAACTGACCACTTTCCAAGGCTCCTTCAACTGAAAAGCTGCCCCTTTATATTTGTGTTCCTGAATGCTCCGCAGAAACACCTTGTCCTCCCGGCGCAGGCCATCCTCATAATAGTAGGACATGTAATCCTGATAACTCTCATCTATATATCCGTTGCTGACCAGATATCGGATCAAGGAGAAATAATCGGAACGCTTTACGTCTGCATAATATTCTATCTCCCCCAGCACATTGGTATATACCGCACCAAATATTTCATCCTCCTTCTCTCTGTCAATGATATCCTGCAGAGGCATGGTATCCAGATGCTCTATTTGGTTTTTAATTTCGGAAACCCGCCGGCGGGCTTCCTCCGCAGCGGCTTTCTTTTCAATCAATTCCTTATGTCTTTGGTAATCGGGATTTTGTGATAATTGGTCGAACTTTGTTTTTACGTTTTCCTTATACCACTCCCCCTGAGTATAATAGTCTTCGAAATAATACTCTATGTCATAAGAATTCGCCTTGATTGCGCCAATATACTTCGCGCGGGTTTCAAACGCTGTGTCCTCCTGTGTCGCCCCAATCCGAGTTCGCCGATTCTCCACATAATAAGCAGCATCCAACTCATCCATATTCCGAAAAGTCTCCCGCTTTACCTCCTCCAGTAGGCGCTCCAGCGAATCCAACTCCTTCTGCAATTCCTCCCTCCGTTGTTTGACGAACTGAGGTTTATTACCAAACAACGTATATACATAGCCTGTTCCCCGATGCAGCAGGGCATGATCCTCCGGAAACAGATTCTTGTATACCATCATGGCCAGAAGTTTGTCCGTGTTTAACTCGATTACATTGCTCTCCTGATAATTGCGGTAATAGACAGAATACTCATTGAAAATATTGCCCAGCAGCCGCATATCGTCAATATACAGGGAAATTCCCCTCAGGAAATCGTCTCCGGGCCGGGCCTCCTCCTCCAGCCGATTAAACAGGCGGATCAGCATGGCATAGGAATTGGACCCATCCATAACCGGCACCACCGGGATAATCATATCAAAAAATTTCGTGCGGTCCTTGGAGGCAAACACATCATCCCGGATCAAATACAAAAAACGCAGCGGTTTTCTTTCCTCTCTCTTTTCCTCAAAAGCCCCCTCCCGGATGCGGTTGGCCAGCCCATTAATCTCCCGCAAACGCTCAAAGATCAGGTTTCTGTCATACCGGTCTATATCCTCAAACACCACCGCATCTGCATCCACATGATCAAACAGGTACAGCACTTCATTCAGATAGCGGTCAAAATAGGAATCGCTCTCCCCGCCAAACAGTTCTATGTCCAGATTTGCCCCCTTGAGATTTACTTTGCGGAGGATCCGCTGGTTGCGCTGCAGGAAGATATATTCCGTCAGGCCGCTCACCGCCAGGACCACCCAAGCCGCCGCCGCTGCCAGCACAGCTTCCTTGCGCCGGGTTATTCCCAGCAGAGAGCGCAGGGATTCCAGGGAAAGGCTGTCCACCAGTCTGCACCATGCATCGTGAAAGCAGATAAACGCCAAAAGGGCGGCCAGCAGGGCGCCCCAATAAAGATACTTTTTGATCTTGTCCCGATCCACCTCTTTCAATATCTGAAAATGGGTCTGGGGAATTGCTTCCGCCGGCATCTGGTGGATCAGCTGATTGATGATCTTACCCTCCAGCCGGGTTTCATCCGGCGGCTGTTCCCCCTCCTTGGCCTTGTCCTGAAAATGCGCAAAAGAGATATGCAGAAATTTTTTATCCGGATGGCTCTTTTTATAGGTTGCCAAAATACTGCTTTTACCGGCCCCATAGGGGCCGGACAGGGCAATATTCCGAATGTCCGGATCGGTCAGGGCCGATGTGAGTTGTTCCTCATAGACCCCCAACCGAGCCTCTGTGGTAGGCGTAAGTTTCATCAGTGCGCTTGGCTTTATTTCACTCATTCGTCTGTTGATCCTTTTTCATCTTTGGACTTGCTGATTTTTTCCTCCGGTTCTTTGCCGGAATCGCCTTTATCAAAAAGGCTTTGCCAGTTGGAATGGACCTCCCCCATAAAGCCTTCTGTGATATCTAAATACGCAGAGACACGTTGGTTATCTCCATATGCTCCCACCCTTGCCTGATACAGGGTAAACTCCCGTTTCAGAAATTCCGCCGCGGAACGGTAATTCTCCCATTTCATCCTGGCATTGGTGATAGCCAGCAGTGATGTGGCAAGGGATGTAACAGACGCCAGAATCACAATGGCCAGATTTATTTCCCCGCAGGACGCCACCACCACATTGGCCAAGGGGCAAATTATGCCTATAATGGAAAAAATATAATAAATCCGCTTGTTCCAGTTGGCTCTTTTGATATACCATTTCATGGCATATCTGGTCCTGATTTCACAAATTTCTTCCGGGGTCTTATTTACCGTAAACAGGGGCTGTATTTCTTTCCATTCGCTCATTTGTTCTTCTCCTCTCATATACGAAACTGGCAGACGAAGCAGTGCTGTCAGTATGCATACCTCCTATGCAAATATCTTGCTGTATTTATCCTCTGGCATTTGGGTAATATCAAAGTCATGTTCCGCAAACTCCGCCTGTCTCTGATAGCACAGCACCTGTTTCATCTGCTGATATCCGATGGCCAGATTAAAAGGTGTAATCTGGCAGGTGTCACTGAGATGCTCCAGCCAATCGTCTACATCCAAAGGATGCTGGTCACAGCCATTGAGATACTGTAAAAACTCTTCTTTGAACAAAGTCACCGGCATCAAAAGGAACAAGGCAATGGAGTCTGCCGCTATTTCCTCCAGATTCTGCGGAATCAGAGGAATTGCATAGGTATTCTTGTACATCCCTCTCGACTGCTTGAGCAAATATCGCCCTATACAATTTGCAATGGCAAAGCGCTGCGTCTTGTAACTGACCGTATTGTCAACTACAATCCTTACATCTTCCGCTTTTGCAGACACTTTGGTGGACATTATGATTGCCAGCTTTCTGCTGAGATTGTGTGCTCCGTCAGGATTCAGTTTCTCTTTTATAATGCTCATTCCAAGATATTTGGCAACCAATTCAATATCAATGGGAAAGGCATACTTCTTACCAAGCTGCATATGACTCTCGGCAGCCAGCTTCTCAGCCATTTGTGCTATCTCATTACAAATCTGTGCCATTTCTTCAAATTTCTCATGGATCCCCAGACTTTCAAATTGCGCCATTTCTCAGCATCTCCCCATGTTCTTCTTTTTTCCTCATCCAGTCCAAAAGTTTAAAATGTTGATCTTTTATACTGCTTTCCCTCCGTTGGAGCACTGCACCGATCAGTTCATCCCACATTCGGTCATAGCATTCTGCCACACCATATAGTTCATTGTTTGTACAAGCCGATACCCAGGAGATTAAATTTTTATTTTCCTCGGAATTTGCCAGTAGAAATTTTTTAATAACCTGCGATTCCAATTTCATCTGCAGATGCTGCACCAACTTCCAGAGATAATCCCATATGAGGCAGTACTCAATCAACTCTCCCCTGGAAGCCAGCAGTTCGGCTGCATTTTCTCCTTCCAACTCTCTGCCTTCAATAATCGCTTTGGAATTAAGCAGCATACCTGTTTCGATCTTTTTCCTCAGTTCATTAATCTCCTCTTCATTGGGAAAACTTTTTCTCCCCTCCTCTGATACATGATGCTGCGCAGCATCTGTTTCTTTAGAAAGCGACTCCTCCGGTTCCTGTTTTTGAGGAAAGCATACATCTATCTCCGCTTTCAGATCTTCAACGCTTAAAAAATTCAGAGATTTCCTTTTCCCTTCTTCACCTCCAAGTTTTTCCTTTATCAACTCTCCCAATGTCAGGGAATAGCCACTGTTCAGCAAATCCCAAAAAGACATTGGCGAAATCCTTACTTTTTGTTCCTTACAGTAGTCCACATACTTTTCTGAAAATAACTTTTCATCGGACTGATTGGCTTCATTGTACTCTATCACAATGCAAGAGTACAGCTTCTCTGCCATATCCCTTAAGCGGTCCTCCGTCTCCATAAAATAAACAGCCAACTCTCTTTGTTCCATTTCTTCCGTCTGTTCCTGTGACCAGTACTTCTCCTCCGATGTTTCCGCAAATTGAATCAGCTTTTGAATAAAATGCCCCGAGCAGGGAAAAATCATATAAGTTTCGCTGCCCTGTATGTATTGCTCCTTTATGCTGCATATATCATCAGGCATAAAAGGAATCTGTAATGGTTCATATCCCATCCATACATTCCCGGCAAAGCGCTCCGCGCTTGCCGCCTTATTTCGGCTTGCCATATGCTTCAGCAGCTTATATTTGGCATGAATATTGTAATATACGCTGCCCCGGGGCTGACCGGAGAGAATATGTATTTTGAAATTGCCTGCAGCATCCGAAAAGCAGGCACTGATGGATACCGATTGCAATAAGGCCAATACAAAATTGCTCTGCTGGATTGGTTGGGATTCCAATATGTAATAGATATTTTTCAACATAAATTCTGCCCAGTTCTCCAGTTGTTCCGTCCACCCCTGCTTCTTGTTTCGTTCCGTGGCCGCATATTCCAGCGCTTCAATTAATGCCGGAGTCTTGTCTGTTCTATTCTCCGAATTTTTCAGCCAGATCAAAGTATTGATCCACTTGTCGCCTGTATCCCTTCGTTTTGATACAACCGCGAATTTATTTTGTTTCCTGTAAAAATCCGCTATTGTAATTTCTCTTTTACCCAAAACCTTAAAGCAGTTTTCAAGCAAGTCAGCATATACTTCGATTACCATCAGTCTGCTGTGAATATCCATGTCCGTTGCTTCATTTCTTTTCGTGCTGACTGCTTGAGAGACATTGCGGATCGCGTCTTCCCACTGCTCCATTTCCGCTTCGTCCTTTTTCGACAGGTATACAAAATTCCTGTTTTCAAATTCCCTCATATAGAAATTATAGTACAAGCTGATTCCCACCAACTGTTTCTGCCAGTTTTTTTCCAGTAAGGCTGTATTGTGATTCAAAGCAGCTTCTATGTTGCTCTTGATTTTCTCCGCGAAAGATACCCGCGCCGCTTTCTCCTTGCGGACAAACTCCTGACTGGCAAGCGTCTTCAACACGTCAAACAGACTTTTATATATTCTTGGGATCAGTACTGTATCTATATAAGCCTCACCCTCTTGCGTAAATCCGTTTCTGCTTAATTGAATAAACTTTCTACCCTTTTTTCCACTCTGTATGTTTATATATTCCAGAAGGTTTCCCCATTTATTAATCTCCCGCTCTCCAATCAACATTCCCTTATAATATATTTTACACATTGATCGAGTCAGCTGAGAATCGTTATTTGCTTTCAGGTCAACCCCTATTTTAGAACTTACAGCCAATTCGTCCAGCCAAAGATAGATCTTCATTTGATTCAAATCTACTTTGCATATCCCTTCAGAAATTTCAAATTTTTTTATATTGCCTTCTGCAATTTCCTCATGCTGATTTTGGTATATCCAACACATGTGCTTTTTTAGAATGTCTTCAGTAAATGGCGAATCAACATCATTTCTGAAAACTATTTTTGACAGCCTGTCACTTAAAAGTTTTCCTTGCGCAATATCTAAATTAAATTTAACCGTTACGCACACTGGAAAAAGCAAATCCTCAAGTTGGTTATCAATTTCCAACATTATTTGTATCGTAAGCGCTATGATATTACGCCTTATTTGAGTGTTTACATATCCCTGCGTAAATGGATCCTGCCCCATCCAATCGTCTTTATGCGCCTGTCCCTTTTCGTGGCCAACAAATACCCGAAATTCTGTGCCATATGCCACCGGCTCCTCTTCCGTATCTATTGGCTCCACATTTATATATCCGTTTCCCCTGTCTGCACTGGAAAGAAACTCAATTTTATAGCGCTCACCATTCCTAACATAAGTCTCACAAGAAAAATTATCATTCACCAGAAAGACGGACTGCAGGCCAATGCCAAACTCACCTGTTGGTCTAAGCCATTCCGGAATTTCCTGATACAATTTCTTTCTCTCAACATTTTCCATTCCGATTTGCGAAATATTACGCAATGTTTTTGCATCAATGCCAATGCCATAATCCCTTATTGAAAAGCAAATCCCATATTTTTCATCATCATTTTCATCTGCAGGAATTTCTTCCAAAGAAATCTCTTGATAATTATTGTTACCACTTAATTTGCAGCAGGAAATACAAATTTCAACAGGATATTCCGCAGGATTAATAATGTTGGCGATGTTTGTAATCCCAGGCTTATCCAAACTTATCCTACTATCCTTAAAGCGAAATTTTGAACTGGTCCGATAGTCATTATAGCATTGCATCTTAGTAGAATCGATTGCATTTTGTAATAGTTCCCGGACAAACAAAAAACGCCCCGAATAAACATTATCCCCCTGTAAAAGAGAAAATGCTATTTGCTGAGAAATGTGGAAGCGACTCAGCGCCAAGTCCCAGGGAATCTCTTTCCCCTTTAAGAGAAGTTTGGAAAATCTGAAAGATGGCAATGCGCCTCTAAATCTTTTAGGGGCTATACTGGACCAATAATAACTTGCGAACTTTAATAAACTTTCAATCCAATCACACTCATTCCTGATGAGTCTCATGGCCTCACTGGTCTCACAGTCCGCCTCCACAACAATTTCTTCCGAAGTAATCTTCAAAGTACGAATTGCAAGATGTTTGTAATAATGTGCCTGTGACTGCTTGGGAAAAGCACCAGCAAAGGCATGTGCAAACGGGTGGAATCTATCATTATCAATATCTAATGCATCTCCAAGCTGCAGCAGCACTGCAATAAACCTGGGATGAAACATATCATTGTTATATCCATCCTCCTCTTGTAACAAATTCAAAATTTTTCTGGAATCCCACTCTGTATGCAATGACGCGCAATCCGCAATTCTATAAAAGATGCGCATCGGCACACCCGACATAGTGAACTCTGTTCCCGTTTTGTTTTGTCCAAGAATCCATTCCTTTACAGAGTTTGCCGCTTTTTCACCATGGCATCTTCTCTGGTATTCCGCCAAAAGCTGCACCACCGCATAATAAGTATCTAACTTTTTCTTATAGAGTTTTTTCTTTTCATCACGAAATGAGTTACCTTCATAGGCTATCTCTTCACCGCTATCCTGGCAATATCTATTTTTCTTAAGAAGCAACGCGGCTTCTTTCAATTCCTGATCAGCGCCGCTGGCCAAATCATCAATCATATCGACAAATTCATCGCTTTTCACAATTTTTTTCCGATCCTCTGCCAATATTGCCATTCCGATGTCATGCATATACACTGTATGTAAAATCACGAAACAATCTGTTGCAGACAGCAAAGCAATGCGTTCCTGTCCCAGTACCCGTTCGATATTGTGCAGTACCGCATCTGCATGGGATGAGTCATGTCTACTGTAAGACGGAAAAGATGCCAGCGTCAACTCCAAAAGATGTATCAACCACCGCTTATTCTGTTGCCAAGTACGCCAAAGAACGGCCGCCCTTTCGCTACCGCATGGATGCCTTTCATATGTTTGCAGCTGGCGTTCAATCGTCAAACAGATCTGCAGAAACTCATAGTCTTCCCTATAATCAATTCTTCTTTTATCCTCCAGCATTGTTTGCGGTGTCCCCCCTTTTGAACAGTCTTTGATAATAGAAGGCATTTACTGTCTGATTATTATACAGCATTTCCTTGCAAGGTGTCAATCTCCCATCCGAAAATGACACTCCAATGCGGAGATATCATCCTTTACTTTTACATACTTTATTTTTCATCTCCTTCTGTAGAAGCCCCCAGCCAGATAACAAAAAAAGAGGCAGCCTCACCACGGTTCCCCAAGAATCCATGCCGGACTGCCCCTTCCATCTATTCTATTCCTTATCACTTACCTGCCAAATCTGTAGGGGATACACGGCCTCCCTACAGCCTACTCCACATCCTCAAACTTCTGCTTGTCCTCCACATTGATCTCCTTGCCCAGCTGTACCTCTATCAGCCGCAGCAGCGTGTCGGCGATCACCGTATGCCTGCATCCGGCCGGCATGGTAATGACGTCGCCGGGCCGCACGATGCGCTTTATGCCGTCAATGATTACGCATCCCTGGCCGCCCATAACCGTCCATACTTCATCCCGGTGCTGATGGCTGTGATAGGTCAGCTTGTGCCCTGGAAGCAGTTCCACCTTTATGGTCATGCTGTCCTCCTGCACGTCCAGTACCGTAAAGCTGCCCCAGGACTTCTCCGCGTACATGGCCTGCTGCTCCAACTCCTCCACATAGGGCTTGATATGCGCACTCCGATCCTTGCCGGATACCAGGATGCCGTCCACACTGGCCGCCACCACCATATCCCGGCAGCCCATACACAGAATGGGAATGTTCAATTCATTGATCACCTGGGTGTTCTCACAGTGGTCATCCATGGTCACCTTGCCGATGGTCTCCGAGTCCATGGCTTCGGTAAAAGTATTCCAGCTGCCCAAATCCAGCCATTCTCCGTTATACCGCAGCACCTGTATCAGTTCTTCCTGTTCCACCACCGCGTAATCAAAGCTGATCTTCTTCTGTCTATCATAAGAGGAAAACAGATCCCGATAGCCTTCAAACGCAATCAATTCATGGGCGCGCCGAAGGAGATATCCCAGCTTAAACGCAAATACGCCGCCATTCCACAGCGCTCCCTGAGCAATATACTTCCGGGCCGTATCCTCGTCCGGTTTTTCTTTAAAAGTACTCACGGTACTCACCGGGTCCGCCGTAACCGGTATAATGTAGCCGTATTTTTCGCTGGGGTAGGTGGGCTCTATTCCCATGAGGGTGAGATTGGCGTCTCCCTGCTCCGCCAAATCTGCCAGACGCTGCAGCGCCTCAAAGTATGTGTCCTGCACATAGGGATCCACCGGGCACACCACCACGGCTTCGTCCTCCCCCACTCCCAGTTCGTCATGCAGATAGGCAGCCGCCAGGCAGATGGCAGGAAAAGTATCTCTTCGCTCCGGCTCCACGCAGATATTCACCCGCTCCCCCAACTGATTTTTGATGGTGCTGGCCTGCTTCTTGCTGGTAGCTATGGTAATCCGGGCCTCCGGGTCAACAGACGTGATCTGACGGAATACACGGGTCAGCATGGACTCCAGTTCATCTTCTTCATTTCGGAACATTTTGATAAACTGCTTGGAACGGATGTCATTAGACAGAGGCCACAGCCTCTTTCCGCTGCCTCCTGACAATAAAATAATATTCATTATTACCTTTCACCTCTTCTTTCCCTTACCTGATCCACTGTGCCCACTTCTGCCGATATTCTTCTGCGCTCATTCCTTCTTTCTCCCGGAACATTCGCTGCATGGTCTCCTCATCACCCATACCGGATTCGACTGCCACTTCCGTCATAGGCTTTATGCTGAATCGCAGCAATTCCTTAGCCGCGTTCAGACGTCTGCTGCGCACATACTCATCTATATGGATTCCATAATATTGCTCAAAAGAATGGTCTATTTCTTCCGGCTTTTGTGAGAACTCCTTTTCCACCGTATGCAATATATCCTTTTCCGCATAATGCTCATTCAGCCATTCCCTGACGCCGCTTACAAGCTGTCTCTCCTGCTCATCTGCCAGAACGCCACGGTCGGAAAGATTCTGCAGAATCCGATACTGCAGATGCAGCAGCAACTCACCGCACCGCAATTCTGCCAGTATGCTTCTGTCACTTTGCAGTTCCAACAGCTGACCGATCAACTGATTCCAAGGCTCCGCATCCCCCACATGAAATACAGGCGCCTGTCCGTTTCCCTTCAGAAACAGACCATGGAAATTTTGCGCAGTATTTCCGTAATAATGCACCCAAGCCAACTCCCAGCCGTCATTCTCGTTGCTGATATGCTCATAATGTTCCCGGCAATCCAGTAAGGCACAGTCACCGGCCTGTAATTCATATTGACGGTCATCGACCGTTAAACTTCCTCTGCCGCTCAACACTATCATAAACAGATAGGACTCCAGCTTCTCACGCACACATCTGTGAGGTTTTAAACTCTTAAGCCGTCCCACTTCCTGCACATACAGCAGATTCCGCCGGGCAAAGTCTCCCGGTGTATGCAGGCTGCGGTCCGAACTTGTCATTCCCTCTGTGGCAAACAGTCCTTCGCTCTTAATCATGCTTTCCTCCTACTTCCATTCCGCTTTTCTCCTCGCGGCACACAGTGCCTGCAAATGGCATACCGCCCGCATCCAATGTGCCCTACGAATGTCTGCTAAACATGCTTTCGCCAGTAATCCAGGGTATCCCGGATTGTCTGTTCCAACCTGATCTGCGGTTCCCAACCTGTCAATTCATGCAGCTTGGTAATATCCGCTTCTATAATGGGCACATCCACAGGCCGAATCTTGTTGGGATCTATTTCCACCCGGATTTCCTTTTGGGACAGAGAAATAATCATATCCAGAATCCTGCGGATCTCCACGGCATGGCCGGATCCCATATTATAGGTCTCTCCCGGCACGCCCTGTTGAATCAGCTTCACATACGCTTTGACCACATCCCTTACGTCTGTGAAATCTCTCTTGGCCGCCAGATTCCCCACATGCATAACAGGTTCCCGCAGCCCTTTTTCAATCTCAGCCACTTGCTTACAAAAGTCCGAGACTACGAACATGGGAGCCTGTCCAGGACCGAAATGATTAAAGGAACGCACCATCATCAACTGCATGTCATAGGCCTGCGCATATATGCTGCCTATCATATTCTGACAGGCTTTCGTAGCCGCATAGATATTTCCCGGACGCAGCAGATTGTCCTCTCTGATGGGAGTCTCCCCCGGGCGGATATGACCGTACTCCTCCCCTGAGCCGATCAGTAATACCCGGGGCTTATAGTACAATTCTCTCACGGCATCCATCACATTGATGCTGCCCTTGATATTCACATCCACCGTCAGCCCCGGATTTTTCCAGGAAAGGCCCACCGAACTCTGTGCCGCCAGATGGAAAATATAATCCGGGCGTGTTTCCAGCAGCAGCGTTACAACGGCTTCCTTATCCAGAATATCCAGATCATAGATTTCCGCATGTCCATGCGCAAAATGCTCATGAGGAAGTTTGGTTGCGCAGGCTTCTATTCCGCAGGAGTGCATCTCGTCTATCAGATAGCTGCCCACAAAGCCGGCAGCGCCTATTATCAGTCCCTTTGACATATCTCTGTCTCCTTACAAGAAAAGGAATTCCTTGCAGAATTCCTTTTCACCTTTTTAGCCGATACTCTGTTGTTACTCACTGAATCCCCGCATAGGCAATTTCTTTGCGCACCAATTCCATATCCGTGTCTACCATGCGCCCTACCATTTCATCAAAGGATATCTCTCTCTTCCATCCCAGCCCGCTCTCTGCCTTAGCCGGATCGCCCAGAAGGATATCCACTTCCGCAGGTCGGAAAAACTCCCTGTTCACCTTCACGATCACCTTGCCAGTAGCAGCATCCCGGCCCACTTCGTCCACACCGGCGCCGGACCACTCCACTGTGATGCCTACCTTGTCGAATGCCTTCTCCACAAATTCCCGCACGGTCCTGGTCTCATTGGTGGCCACCACATAGTCATCCGGCTCTTCCTGCTGCAGCATCAGCCACATGGCATATACATAATCCTTGGAATGCCCCCAGTCCCGCTTGGAATCCAGATTCCCCAGTTCCACATACTCCTGGACGCCCTGTTTGATCCGCGCCACCGCATCGGTAATCTTACGGGTCACAAATTCCTTGCCCCGCCTCTCGCTCTCATGATTGAACAAAATGCCGCTGCAGGCATACATCCCGTAACTCTCCCGGTAATTCTTTGTAATCCAATGACCATATACCTTGGCCACGCCGTAGGGACTACGGGGATAAAAAGGAGTGGTCTCCTTCTGGGGAATCTCCTGTACCAGTCCGAACATCTCGGATGTGGACGCCTGATAGAAACGGCAGGAAGGCTTTACCATACGGATTGCTTCCAGCATATTGGTCACTCCCAGTGCGTCAATCTGAGCCGTAGCCAAAGGCTGTTCCCAGGAAGTCGCCACAAAAGACTGAGCCGCCAGATTGTACACCTCGTCCGCATCGGAAATTCTCATGGCATTTACCAGAGAAGCTATATCCGTCATATCCGCATAGATCAAGTGCAGCTTGTCCTTGATATGTTCCACATTACCATAATCCACAACGGCCTTTCTCCGCATCAGGCCATATACTTTATATCCTTTCTCCAGCAGCAATTCTGCCAGATACGAACCGTCCTGTCCACAGATCCCTGTAATCAGCGCATTTTTCATAATATTTCAGACCTTTCCAAAATTAATTGTATTAGTACTAACTTGTACAAAATATACTGGAATTATACTATATTTTTCCATGGTTTGCAACTCAATAATTTTCTGCTTGAATTCCCCTGAAATTGCCAGTAAAAAAGTACAAAATTTACATACACTTCCATCATAGACGTATAATTTATTAGCAGGAGGATTATCACATGACAATCACTACCATTATTACCTTTATATTGGTCTATCTTATAATCGGTTATTTTTTGAGTACTGCTTTTCAGGAGGAAGGACAGAACTCTCTTGCTTCTGTCATATTATATCCATTGACCCTTACCTTTCTATGTATATTGACCTTTATCTTTCTTATATTTGATGGCTTCAGGGATACCGAGTCCGAATATATGGCATAGTCAACAGAATATTTCCGGCTATTTTCAGCCAGTTGCCCATCTGGACTCTCACGGTCATGGCAATTCGGCTGAAATAGCTGTAAATCTTTTCTTTTTCTTTTAACAATTCTTAAATTATATTCCATGAATTATAGCATCTGATTTCCCCTTGAAATTAACAAATTGTAAATAATGTTAAATCTTCAGGGTGAGAAATGGAACATTCAAGAAAAATTGTGCTGGTGGGAC
>ERZ808054.294-NODE-294-length-56068-cov-4.545802_pt1 | contig 56068 bp, 48 predicted proteins | sample MGYA00380201_ERZ808054 | MGnify/ENA primary metagenome ERZ808054 (study PRJEB31490, sample SAMN06133419) | mouse gut metagenome | isolation source: Z5_2 | host: mice | place: China: Chengdu | collected 2015-05 ... | reverse complement strand
GTGCGTGGGGTTGAAAATGGAAGTAATATAATCAGACATACAAATAAAGGAATGTCGATTGTTTCAGATTTTAGAGGTAGTGTGCTGGCACAGGCTGATTACTTTCAGTCTGATACAAAGACATTATCTGCACAGGTTATCACGAAAGGGCGATTTACTCTTTATTCGTATATTGGAAATCTGTTTGTATATCTGTGTGATTTATATTTGTTAGGGAGTTTCATACTTCCCCAAATTAGGGTTTCTCAGTCATGGGGAAGCAAATCCCGCAAGAGCTAAGGACCAGAGTGTTTTACCATATGAGTATAACGGCGGAGAATTTGTCCTGGACTATCAGTTTTCGTCAGAGGGGAAATTGGACAGCGTTGGTTTCCTGCTTTTTTTGGACGGAAAGCCGCAAGCCTACAAGGTAAACGATATGGGAGAGGAAAAGGAGTATCCTGAATGACGATAACCTGCTAGCTGCCGCTACATGGGCTGCTCCAGATCAGGGACATGCTCTGTGGTCTCCGGAAGGCAATGCAAAAGGTCAAATTTTTTAAAAAAATTTTGATGTAACTATTGACATTACAATACGCCGGTGTTATAGTATGTTCATAAGATGTAATAATTAATATTACATCAAATAAAAAGCACATAAAAACAAGGAGGATACTATTATGACACAGATTGAAAAGGCAAAGGAACTGATTAACACATTCGCAACAGGTGACGCAGAGAAAGCAGCATCTTTGCTGGCGGAGGGATATATCCAGCATAACCTCGCATATGGTACAGGGCGTGACGCTTTTGTCGGAAGTGTGAACTATCTTGCATCTGCGCCTGTTCCCACAACCGTAAACAATATCCGTGCTTATGAAGACGGCGATAAGGTATTTTTGCAGACCGTTTACAATTTTGCAGGGGCAGGCGAGCAGGTAGCGTTTGATATTTTCCGTTTTGACAGCGAGGGCAGAATCGCAGAGCACTGGGATAATCTTGCTGACAAGGCAGAACCGAATCCCTCCGGTCACACACAGATTGATAATTTGGCGCCTGTTAAGGATTTGGAGAAAACGGAAGAAAACCGCCAGCTTGTCAGGGACTTTCTGTATGATGTAATGCAGGGGAACCATTCCGAAAAGACACCGGAGTATTTTGACAAAGATACCTATATCCAGCACAATACGGGAATTGCAGATGGTCTGTCCGGTCTGGGAGCTGCCTTTGCTGCTATGGCAGAGCAGAATATCCAGATGATCTACACGACAGTTCATCAGGTGCTTGCACAGGGAAATTATGTGCTGGCTGTCAGCGAGGGAACCTTTGGCGGAGCGCCTACCGGCTACTATGACTTGTGGAGAGTGGAGAATGGTAAGATCGCCGAGCATTGGGATGTAATGGAAACAATCGCGGATAAGGAAAGCTGGCAGAACACAAACGGAAAATTCTAAAGGTCACAGAAACAATAATAAAGTTAAAATAAAGCATATTTCGCTTTATTATTGATTGAAAAAAAGCCTTTTGTATAATAAAGTATTTATAACTATTAAATGCTGAAGTGGAGGGATAATATGAGACAGTATGAGTGCTATGAAATAAAAATGAAAGGACCGGTACCGGACGACTATGTCAGAGTAAATGTGCAGGGAAATTTTGAAATGAACGGAAACGAGACTAAGGTACAGGGATTTTATGCGGGAGATGGCACCTATATCGTGCGGTATCTGCCGGTGGAGACAGGAGTGTGCAGATACCGCATAACCGGATTGGTTGAGGCAGAAGGGGAGCTGGTCTGTGAACCGGCTGCCGACAGTCAGCATGGCATGGTGCAGGCGAAGGATATGCATTTCCAATATGAGGACGGCTCTTATTTTTATCCGTTTGGCACGACAGTTTATGCGCTGGTACATCAGGAGGATGCGCTTGTGGCAGAGACAATGGAGAGTCTGAAAGCAGCGCCTTTCAACAAAGTGCGTTTCTGTGTATTTCCCAAACACTATGATTTTAACCACAATGAGCCGCCGTTCTATGCATTTGAAAAGAAGGAGGACGGAAGCTGGGATGTGACACGTCCTTGCTTTGCTTTCTGGGAAAGGCTGGAGACGATCCTAAAGCAGATGGGAAAAATGGGCATTCAGGCAGATCTGATTTTGTTTCATCCGTATGACCGGTGGGGATTTGCCACGATGCAGCAGGAGGATAATCTGATTTATCTGGATTATCTGCTGCGCCGTCTGGCTGCAATGCCGAATGTGTGGTGGAGTCTGGCAAACGAGTATGATCTGTGCAGTGCAAAGTCTGTTAAGGATTGGGAGGAGATTGAGGAGTTTGTGGCAAAGCATGATCCATATCATCATTTGTTGTCGAGCCACAACTGTTTCAAAAACTGGGATTTTGCCCGGCCGAATGTGACACATGCAAGTATCCAGTCTAAGGTGCTGAACAAGGTTTCAGAGTGGCGCAGGCAGTACCAAAAACCAGTGGTGATTGACGAGTGCTGCTATGAGGGAAATATCCAGCATATGTGGGGCAGTATCTCGGGCAGAGAGATGACGAACCGTTTTTGGCGCGTGGTCACAATGGGCGGATACTGTACACATGGGGAGACTTTTCTGGATCCGGAACACGAGATTCTGTGGTGGAGCAAGGGCGGTAAATTAAAAGGGGAGAGCCCGGTACGCATTGCCTTCCTGCGCGGAATCGTGGAAGAACTGCCGGGTCCCATAGAGCCGGTGGAGAGATGGATGACCAAGATACTCCATATGTCACCCGGAGAAAAGGAAAAATATATGGAACAGGCAGATCCTTTTGTGCGGGCGATGCTGCAGATGGGTGATGAGCTGGCAGATTTTGCTTCCAGTGAATTTGTGTATCAGGGACACTGCGGGGAGGAGGCTTATCTGACCTTCTATGACCTGCGTACTTGTGCGAAGGACGTGCTGGAGCTGCCAAAGGAGCATACTTACAGAGTAGAGCTGATCGACACATGGAATATGACCAGGACGGTATTGCTGGAAAATGCCAGCGGAAAGACAGAGCTTTCGCTTCCCGGAAAAGAAGGAATGGCTGTATTGGCGTTGAAAATTCTACCCTATTGACAAAGACAAGCTGTAAGAAGTATATTTGGAATCGGGGTAGCGGCTGCTAACATGAGAAGCAGCCGCATTTATTAAAATCACTAGTTAGCACGTGTTAACTTGAATTAGGAATGAAAAAGGGAAATAAGGATATTACAAGAATATTCCACCTTTTATCTCTGCTATCGTTGCTGCCCTTTTGTCGTTGCCGTGCGTTTATGTGGCGGCACACGCTTTCTTTCTGTTTATGGTAGATTACGGCGTGATGCTGATCGATACTTATATTGAACCGAAAAGTTATATGATTTCGATTCTTCTGACGTCAGGCTGTTATTTCGGGTCCTTGTGGCTGCTGCGCCGCAAGGTGAAAAAGGTTGATATGATCGAGAGCTTGAAATACTAATGTTAATGGAAAGGTTGTATGAGAAGTCTTTGATGCAACTGAAAAACAGATCCCTTTTGGAATGGCGCTTTTGACAGCGCGGTTCATGAGGCGACAGACTCGAGGATGGAGACGGGGCGGGATGACAATCCTGATGAAACTCACCGGTATTGACAGATAAGCCCCTTTTTTACTATAATTAGGCAACTGCAAAGGGAGATGTTATGAGAGCTATTGAGATTACGACAGAACGCTTAACCTTAAAACCTTTGGGAAGCGAATATCTTGAAACGGTAAACGCTTATGCCATGGACTATGAAAATACCAAATATATGTGCTATCTGCCCAATGAAAAGGCGGAGGAAACTGTAGATTTTTTAGCAGGGGTAGATGCGGAGTGGGCAAAAGAACAGCCTGAGTTTTATGAATTTGCAATGCTCTATCAGGGGGAACAGATTGGTGCGGTCAGTATATACTTTGAAAACGGCGCGGGAGAGCTTGGCTGGATCGTGAATAAGAAGTATTGGCGAAATGGATTTGCGTATGAGGCAGCGAAAGCCCTTGTCTCCTATTTTATAGAGCATATGGGAACAACGCACTTTATCGCTCACTGCGATACCGAAAATACAGCCTCCTACAAAGTCATGGAAAAGCTGGGCATGACCAGAAACGGCGAATATAGCGGCAGAAGGAATCGGGCGGCGCTTAAAGACAGTTTTGAGTATCAGTACGAAATGCTCCGATAGAGGATTGCCTGATCATGCCATGATTACGCTTCAGCATTTCTTTTATCAACTATTGACAAAAGCAAGATGTGAGAGATATACTGAAAATTAAGTTAGCGGCAACTAATATAAAAGTAGCCGCTTTCAATAAAAGCATAGGTTAGCCATAGCTAACTTATATTTGCCAAGAAGATGGAGGAGATTTTATGGTAAGGATTACAGCAGTATTCGGTATTTTTGTGTTCGGGCTGCTGCTCGTCAGCCTGCTGACCTTTATCAGCGATTATCCTCCTGAAATCCAGGAAGAATACTATCGCTCACAGCATAAAGAAACAGCCAAAAAACCGTTGTCTAGGATTATGGCAGTTAAGAAGATTGGTGCATTGCGTAGAAAAAGGGTTTATGTTAAGATAGTAAAAGTCTAAAGGAAACTGTTCAGGAGGACTTGTATTATGTCAGAAAATTCTGGTCAACCGTTGCATATTGCCATCTGCGATGATGAGGAGGCAGACCGTATACATATCGCCGGGAAGGTAGAAGAAATCATGCAGGAGGAGGCGCTTGCCTGCTGTGTTTTTTCCTATGAGAGCGGTCTGGAACTGCTAACTGCGATTCAAAATGGGGAAAGGTTCAATATGCTCCTTCTGGATGTAATGATGGAAGAACTAAGCGGCATGGAGCTTGCCGCTGCCCTGCGTGGGATGGGGGAGGATACCGCAATTATCTTTATTTCTTCCAATCAGGAAATGGCACTGCGGGGGTATGAAGTTTCTGCGGTTCGTTATCTTGCGAAGCCGGTTCAGCCGGAGCAGCTTCGGGAAGCTGTACTGTATTGTTACAGGGTTTTTTGTGCGAGAAAAGAAATTCTGTTGCCGACCAGCAAGGGGCAATGCAGGATCCCGCTTTTGGACATTGTCTATGCGGAAGCCATGGAGCGGATGATAAAGCTGGTTCTGAGGAATCGGATGGAGACTCTCAACATGAGGTTTTCAGACCTGGCAGGTCTTTTGCCCAAACGTCAGTTCATGCTTTGTCACCGTTCTTATCTGGTAAACCTGGATTATGTCGGCTATGTCCGTAATCGGGAGTTGGAGCTGGTCACAGGGGAGGTCCTGCCGGTCAGCAAGTACCGGATCAATGCACTGCAGCAGAAGCTTGTAGATTATCTGGGCTGCTGACAGAGGGGGAGCAGTACTGTTATTTTGTAAAAATCATTGCCGTATTCTGTTTTCATCAGGTTCCCATACCGCTCCATGATCTGGCGGATAATCTTCAGACCAAAACCGTGGTCTGGGGAATTTTCTTTCCTGTCAGAATCCGGCGTTGCACCGTTTTCACAGATAAACACAAAAAAAGTATTTCTAACATGCATATCCAGCCTGATATATTGGCGTTTCGCCTTGGACGCAGCGCTCAGTGCATTGTCCGTAATATTCATGATCAGAGAACACAGCTCTGTATCTGACAGGGGCAATTTATCCGGGGCCTGCATCTGCGTAAATTCTATCTGGATCCCGGAATCGATGGCAGCACTGAGTTTGCTGTTCAGAATAATATCCAATATTTCGTTTCCGCTTTGTACGACAGGGCGGATTTTTTCGTTTTTTCCAATTAATTCGTCCAGATACTGAGAGGTTTTTTCTTCTTTTGTTATATGCCGAAGAAGTCGGAAGTGCTTTATCATGTCGTGGCGAAGTATCATTACCTCTTCATTTTGCCGTCGCATGGCTTCATAACTGTCCTGGGTCAGTTTGTTTTGCTGAGCTAAGAGGTGAAGCTCTGTATGGTATGTAATTTCTGCCTGAATCGCTTCCACCAGTGTCGTGACTAGCGCAGCAGCTGTCATAATACCGGCCAGAGGCCATAGAAGTAAGCCTGGTGAATGACCGTCAAACTGCCAGCCCTCAAATACCATATACAGTATGATGCCCGATATCGTTAATGGGCAGAAGTAATGAAAGAAACGGCTTTGTTTCCACTCCAATATGCTGCAGGCCATTGCGGCAACCAGACCGGCAAGACCAACGGCAGGGAGTGCAAGTGCAAATTGCAGGGTGAGCCGTGTCGTGATTTCCAGAACAGTTTCCGCTACTGCCATAATAACCTGCGCCACGGCAAAGAGCCAAAACAGACGTCTGCGCCCTGTCAGACGTAAGGCAAGAAATACCATTAAAAGCGCCAAAGAGAGGTTACGAGTCAGCATGGTCGCATCATACGTGCGGGGGGGGGTAAAAATAGGAAGGGATGTTTTAGTCAGCTGTCCGGTGAGCCAGAAAAAGGCAAGCAGTCCTCCCCACAGCGTATTTAGGTCAGCTACGCCCAGAAAGACCTGTCGGGTGAAAAGAGCCAGCAGCAGCACAGCAACGCAGAAAGCAAGGGAGGCGGGAATGGCAATCTGAAAACTTTCTGCAATCAGCCGGCTTTCATAAGCGTAGCCGCAGTACAGTGTTACGGCGCAGGGCCAGACAGTTTCCTGTATTTGTTGTTTTTCACCGCCCGGATGCGTGGATTGGGCAATTGTCAGTGTCTTACCGGTATAGTTCGCGGGCAGCGTTACCAGTAACGGCTCTTCCCGGTCCCACTCCAGCGTGGGCAGTTCCAAATAACCGATGCGGTTGTCCAGTTCAGGACAGTCGGTATAGATTACGGCTCCGTCCAAAAATACCGTGACGCTGCGGTTTGCTGTTTGCAGACGCAGTGTAGGACTGTCCACTTTTTCTGTCATGACACGAGAGAAATAAAAGGTTTGTCCCAGTTGTTTCAGTCCGTCAAATCCACCCAGACCGTTGGGATCCAGTAATTCGGGCATATCCCCGTTCTGAGTAAAAACTGTCCATCCTTTCTGGTCGTAGGACCAGTCCTCAGGCATGGCTTCTCCTTCCCATTGCATGGACAGGTCATAGACCAGGTTCTCCATTGGGGTCATACAGTTCAATAATAATATGCCCGATACGGTACACAGTGCCAGGGATATGGCTGCCGTCAGTCCAAAGCGTATCCACTTTTTTATATCCATTTCTTTCATTGCTCCTCTTTTTTTCATAATGTATCATGCATAAACAGTTACGTCAACTTTTACAGGACCAATCCTGCGGTCTACTCATGCAGGATTTTGTCCTTTCATGTAAAGGCTATTGTTTGGGGGGCTGATTTTTGTTATCTTACAATTGATTTAACCGGTGAAAGCCAGGCCAGTAAAGGATGTGAGTAGAAATGGCAGGAAAAAAAAGCAGAATCTATTATGCTAGAACTTACCGTAAATTAAAAAGTGGAGGATGGAAGGGAGTTTTGGTCGTAGGTATCCTGGTGGTTCCCGCTTTATTTTTGTTATTATGGAATTGTTTTGAAATTACCAGAGGAATGTCCTGGCTGGCAGTGAAGCTTTTATGTGACAGGTTTCGCGGTCTGCAGATCCAGATCGTGGACAGTGAGTTCCCGATCATAGGAAAGATAAGCATAGTAGAACTGCCAACGGTTTATCCTAAGCTGAAGGAAGTCATAATAAATCTTCTTATAGTGATGGGGATGGTGATATTTGCCTGTACGGGAAAAAGGAAGGGAAAGCCGGCGTCAATATTTTCCATGATAGTTTTAGTCACGCATTTGATCAACTGTGTTTATTTCCTGTTTGGCAGCAATTATTTTCCATATACGGCTTACCAATATTCAGATTTATATATGCGGCAGCAGATTGGAATCTGGATATTTTTTATCGTATTGGCAGGGGGGACGATTGGGTCTATGGGAAACAAAGGACTGCTTGTCAAGCTAATAGCCTTTTGGGGAATCGTGCTTTATTCTGCAGTTTTTGGCGTGGCGCGATATGTTTTTTTCCTGTATATCCTTGAGCGTTTTTCGATTTTTTATATGGCATTGCTGTTTTTTGTGTTTGGTCCCTTTTTTGATTTTCTTTATTTGGTAGGAATCTACGCACTTTATGTCAACAAAATGGGAAAAATATATGATTCTGATAAGGGAAGGGAGGAATGGTCATGGTCATAGTAATAATGAAGGGATATATGGTGTTCATGTTTATCATCATGATGATTTATACGCTGCGGCATTTCATTTTTTCCCAGAACCGGCTGTCAGGTCGTCAAAGGCTGTATTACAGTGATATTTATTCCAGCCGGATGAAGTCTATATCGGTACTGATCCCCATGCATAATGAGGAACAGGTACTGGCTAATGTCCTTGATACACTGCTGGAATGTGATTATGACCGGGATCGTCTGGAGATCATTCCGATCAACGATAATTCTACGGACAGGACCAAGGAAATGCTGGATCAATATCATGAAAAATATGAATTCATCCGTCCGATCCACAGGGATTGCGAGGACAGGGGAAAGCCGGCTGGGCTAAACGATGCAATGCAGGTAGCACGAGGGGAAATCATTCTTGTATTTGACGCAGATTACCGTCCTGCCAGAGATATGCTTAAGCAGCTGGCAATTGCCTTTGAGGACCCGGAGGTTGGGGCCGTCATGGGACGAGTGATTCCCTATAATGCAAACAAAAATATGTTGACCAGGCTGATCAATCTGGAGCGGTGCGGGGGATATCAGGTGGATCAGCAGGCGAGGTACAATTTAAGGACGATTCCCCAGTATGGCGGTACAGTAGGGGGATTCCGCAGAAAAGTCATGCTTGAGAGCGGAGGCTTCAACACGAAAGTACTGGCGGAGGATACAGAACTTACTTATCGCTTGTATACAAAAGGATGGAAGGTTATTTATGCCAATTCCGCAGAATGCTATGAAGAGGCACCGGAGACCTGGGAGGTCAGGGGAAGGCAGATCAGAAGATGGTCGAGGGGGCATAATCAGGTGCTTTTCAGATATTTTCTGAAGGTGATCATCAGCACGCATATGAATCTGCGCGAAAAGATAGATGGCTTGTTGCTTCTTTTTGCCTATGCGGTTCCCTTTGTGCTGGCTCTTGGGCAGTTGGATTCTATCGCGTTGTTTTTTCTGGGGGAAATGGATCTGTTTGCGGGATGGTGGGTGCTGTTTTTTATAGGTGCGTATACATCTTTTGGTAATTTTGCGCCGTTTTTTGAGATTGGAACTTCCTTGGTATTGGATGGCATCAAAGGGGAAGCGATCTTGCTCCCACTGCTCATATTTAATTTTTATTTTTATATGTGGAATATCAGCAGAGGTTTTTTGGATGCCGTAGGGGATATTCTGACAGGGCGGCAGGTACAGTGGGTAAAAACTGCCCGGTTTAACCGTACTGAGGGCACAAATACGGCGAAAGCAAAGCCGGAATCAGGGAGGTAAAGCAGATGTTGGGGATTGCGATATGTGGTTTCCTGTGTGTTTTTATGCTGGCGGTTCCGCTTGGAGGAGCAATCATCTACTACAAAACGCGCCAGGCAGAAATTCTCCGTATCAATCAGATGAAAGTACGTGATGGGAGATATTTTGCCAAGTCTTTTGCGGCTCTTGTGGAGGGAAAATTAGATGAAATAAAAGAAAATAAAATCAGTTTGTCGCGTCCGGAAGAATTTATTGATGCAGATGTGCAGAAGGTATATCCGGAAGAAGTTGAAAAGGTTGTTGTGGCCCGCAGGTCAGATTTTCATATTCCGTCTCAGGTGAAAGTGTTTGCAAAAGAAATCTATGCGGCAAAAAATTTCCGTCCGATAAAAGGTGGCGCAGTGGAACTGCGCGCCGCTTTCAGCCGGGGGAAAATGATCTTGCCAGAGAACACGGATGTGGTACGCTGGGTTGACAGTGACCGGACATTAGCGGTTTATGACGGATGTGATCTGGGGCTTAGTGCTTCTGCCAGGCAGCGTATGTGCATCGGTCAGGGGTGCAGGTTCCACAGATTATATGCTCCGGAGATTTATCTGGGGCAATATCCGGATGAGCTTATGGATGAGAAAAAAGGAAAAGATCCGCGTATTTACAGAATGGGCATTCAAAAAGCCCGGTGGGAAAATATCCGGTATATCAGTAATGACATGATCAACGAGGAAGGGGTTGTGGATTTTTCGGTAGTCTCCGGCAGTAACCTTGAAGTTCTGGAAAAACTGATTGTAAATGGGGATATTCGCTCCCATAAGGGGGTACGGCTTTACGACGGTTCTATAGTATGCGGAAATATTTTTGCGGAGGGAGATGTTCATCTGGGAAGGAATGCCTGTGTATTGGGAAATATTTTTACGCAGGGAAGCATTTATTTCGAAGAAGGGGCAGTGGCAGGGCAGCGAAGCAGGATCAGCTCAGTAATTGCCAGGAAAGTGATCACTTTTGAAAAAAATACCTTTGTTTTTGGATACATAGATTGTGAAGCAGGCGGAGAGATTCTGGGGAAAAAGCCGGAAGAGGGGGAAGAGAAGGAAAAGCCCGCAAGAAAATACAAATACCTTGGAAATCCGTGGGAGGAGCATTATTTGAAATTTTCTTCCCTGGATGACTACAACAATGTGGATAAACAGGGATTTCGCTTTTTCAGGGAAATGAAGGACGTGGTAATTCCTTATGGGGCTAAACGGATCCCGGACAGCATGTTTTATTCCTGCAGCGGGTTAGAGCGCGTGGAAATCCCGGATACGGTTGAAGAAATAGGAAACCATGCTTTTGCAGAGTGCGAAAAATTAAAAGATATATCTTTCCAGAGACTGACGCATTTAAGAAAGATCGGAACATCCGCTTTTGAAAACTGCAAGGCACTGAAATCTGTTTTTTTGCCTGGAGCACTGGAGAAAATAGGCGGTGCAGCGTTCAGCGGATGCACAAATATGGAAAGGGTCACATTCGGAGAGGATTTCCGGATAGAAAAGCTGCCAGACCATTGTTTCCGGGGATGCAGTAACCTAAAGGAGATTGATTTGCCCAAAGCGGTAAGGGAATTTGGGATCAGTTCTTTTTTGGAGTGTCCCTTCATTCCTCAGATATGGATGCCGGATGAGGAACCAAAGGAGGTGGAAGCACAAGGGAATGAAAAATAAGAAATTGGTTTTGCTGTTACTGCTGCCGCCTGCTTTGCTGCTTCTTGGCTATTTGCACTGGTTAACGAACTGGGAGAGGATGGCGGATCCTGTAATGGCGAGGAACATAACGGATAAGGAGAAGTATCGCCCTGATGCCTGGTCCGGTGAGATTGTTACACAGGATGAGACGGCAATCTGGTATGAAGACAGGGTCAGAGAACATTTCCCGATGGAAGGTGACCAGGAACGGATCGAATATATAATGCAGGGCTGGAACAGTTTTTTTGAGTATATCCCGGAAGACGTGGACAGTTACATTGTGCCGATTCCAATTCCAATCCTGTATGAAAAGGAAGGAACGGCAGATTATCAACATTACCGGAATTTCGTTGAAACCCTGTCGGAAAGGACGGAGTATAAGGGCGAGGTAATAGATTTATATGAGACGCTGGCGGAACATAAGGATGAATATATTTATTATAGTAAAACGAAGGCTTTGACGAATCGAGGAGGATATTATGCGGCCGATGGGCTGCTGTCGGCAATGGGGGAAAGAGGACTCCCAGAATTGGAAGAATATGAGGAAGAACTATATGTCATGGATGAATCAAGCGAACTGACTTATCTATATTTCCTTCCGGGAAGCAAGGGGTACTGTGAAGTGTTCAACATTGATGATAATGGACAGATCCACTCTATGAAAAAGCCAGTTTTGCGAAAAAGGGGTACGGGACCGGGAAGCGTGATTGTGGGAAGTTATCGTGACTGGGCAGTTATTGAAGGGGACGGAGAAAAAGAAGCGGGAGCGGTTCTGCTGATAGGTGATAATTCGGCTAAGGTTATGACTCCTTTTCTGGCAAATCACTTCCGGCAGGTATACTATGTTTTTCTGAACTGGGATTATCATTTTGGGACAGCATATCATCCGATAGATAAAATCTTTGAGGAATATGATATACGCAAAGTTGTTCTGGCGCAATGGGCATCTGATATCGGAGGAGTGGGGGAAATGACAGCATTTCGTGAATTGAGAAGACAAGGTGGAGGAGAAAATTTTGATTGAGCTGTTGAGTGAATGGTTTGCGCTGTTTGCGGCTGAGACCGGAATACTGGGAGAAATCAGGCAATATCAGGAATTAGGGGTATTATTGCTGGGGATCCTGGCATTTTTGCTGTGCTTTTTGGGAATCAGGAGCTATCATTTTGTGATTGCAGTATGGATGTATATTGTTGTAATACTGCTTAGCTGTTTCTTGTTCAGGGATAAAATAAACTGGGGGGCAGTAGTAACTTTTTTTTCTATTACCGGGTTTGTGATGGCGTTTTTAGCTTATCAATGGAAACTTATGGGCGCAGTGCTTACGGCAGCGCTTATCGCGGGAGTTTTTGCCTTCCTGGCAGGGCTGCCTTTGTTTGGGGTTGCCGTTTGTGTTTTGCTGGGCGGTATGGCGACAATCCGGTTTCCAGGACCGGGAGTGTGCCTTGCCACTTCGGTATTTGGGGGTGTCATATTGTCTGAGCTTGTTCCGGTATCTGGAGGAATGCTCATAGCGGTGTACATTTTCTTTATTGCATCCGGTTTTTTCCTGCAGCTTTTCCTGGCAGGGAAAGCAGGATTATTGGAGAGAAAGGGAATAAAAAAATTATGATAGATGTTAACAGACAGGAGATAAAATACATCCTGCCCTTGGAAAAGATATCTGCACTGCAAAATAAGCTGGACGGACTCATGGAGCGGGATGACCATGGAAACAGGGGAGAATATATGGTGCGTTCCCAGTATTATGATTCCCTTAGGGATGAGGATCTGCTGGATAATTTAAACGGTATCATGGAGAAAAGGAAAATCCGGGTGAGGATCTATGATGCGGAGGCAGAGACGGCAAAGCTGGAATATAAATGTAAGAGCGGCAGCGTAAGCAGGAAATTATCTGTAAGTATCAGCAGGCAGGAAGCAATATGGATGGAACAGGGAAAATGGGGATGGATGCTTGACCATCCGGAAGAACTGGCAGAATATCTGTATGGGAAAGCGGTCAGGGAGATTTATATGCCCAGAACGATCGTGGAATATCAGCGGCTGGCATATGCAAGTCCTGTCAACAATACAAGGATAACTTTTGATACACAGATAAGAGGAACGTTAAACCCATACGGATTGTTCGGCAAAGAGCAGAAATATGTTCCCCTGATGGAACAGGATATGGGGGTGCTGGAAATAAAATTTAATCTTTTTTTTCCAGATTATCTGCGAAAAATTCTGGATAGCATTGACAGTCTGTCAGAAGCTAACAGCAAATATACAAGAGCGCGGATGTTAATTTAAGAGAAAGGATATTGGAGAATATGAGGGAATTTATTTTAGAAAATCTGACCGGAAGAACGGTCATAGATTTATCGGTGATCGTGCTTAATAATATTGTAGCGATGGTTTTGGCCTTTTTTGTTATGTTTACCTATAAGATAACCTATTCTGGTACGGCATACAGTAGAAAATTCAGCCTGACACTGGGGTCGGTCACGATCATCACTACGATGATCATGAGCATTATCAGCAATAATGTAGCTTTGTCCTTGGGCATGGTGGGTGCATTGTCCATTATACGTTACCGCACGGCAGTCAAGGATGTGAGGGATGCTTCGTTCATTTTTTGGGCAATTGCCCTAGGGATTGGATGTGGGGTTTCCCAGTATATGCTGGTGGGAGTAGGCAGTATTTCGCTGTTTTTGTTTATGATGCTGACAAAGCAGGATATGGATGATAAGCAAAAGCTTTTGATCGTTCAGGCTGGTCAGGAAGTGCAGAGCCAGATAGAAGCAATGTTGGATACCTATTTCGGGGGAAAAGCGGTGCAGATTATGAGCAGCACTGCAGCGGGGGAATGTGAATTGATTTATTCCCTTAAAGCGAGAACTTTAAAAGAAGCAAATGAAAAAAATGTTTCTGATATTGTTAAGCAGCTTTCAAAGGTAGAAGGAATATCCAGGATTAATCTGGTTGATCAGTCTGATGATATTTCCAGATAGAAATTTTTCTGGCAAGAAAAGAGGTTGATTTATGAAAAGAATGATCCGGTGGCTGCTGGTGACGGTTTTCTTATCATCTGCATGCTTTGCGGCAGAAATTGGAAATTACCGTTTTCTGGATGCAGATGCGGTGGGAAGGAAAACGGAAGGCAAGGAAGCAGATCATGACAGAATAGGGCAAATTGACAGGGAGTATTTGGAATATTATGGGCTGGAAGCATTTGCTGCCAGTCTCCCGGTGGTCTATATTGACACAAACAGCCGGCAGATAGAGAAGGAAAACAAGGTATGGGCATCCATTGGCATATTAGATGTAAAACCAGGGACAGGAGAAAGGAGTATCACGGAGGAACCAGATATTATTGAAACGGCAACCATAAAAATGCGGGGAGCATCTTCATATCTGTTTGACAAGAAACAATATAAGATAAAATTTTACACAAAACAAGGAAATGGAAAGGTGAAAGATTATGGTTTTTTGGGGATGGGAGAGGATAGTGAATGGGTGCTGAACGGTCCTTTCCTAGATAAGACTCTGATCAGAAACAGATTGTTTTATGATCTTGCGGGTGAAATATTTGAGTGGGCTCCCGATACCCGTTATTGTGAGCTTTTTTTAAATGGAAGATATCAGGGAGTATATCTTGCTGTGGAGCCGGTAACGGATGGGCATAGCCGCCTTAACCTGAGCAGGTATGGTCTGCTGTCAGGGGAAACTGCCTGGCTGGTCAAACGAGACCGCGTTGGCACGGAGGAAAATCCGATACGGACCTACGCGCAAATGCGGGGAAAGGTGCAGAACAGTCTTTATATTGATTATCCGTCCCCTAAAAAGATAACAGATGCTCAAAGAAGCTGGATAGAACAAGATATCAGCCGTTTGGAATACTGCCTGTATGGGGACGAATCAGGCTACCCGCTTAGGGATTACAGCCGTTACATAGATGTGGATAATTTTGTGGATTATTTCATATTTAATGAAGTAGCTATGAATCACGATGCAGGGAATTTGTCTACTTATATTTATAAAGACCTGCGGGATAAAATGAAAATAGCAGTCTGGGATTATAATAACGCGTTGGATAATTACCAATGGTTTAAAATGTCAACAGACGAATGGTATGTGGTCAATAATTCATGGTTTGCCCAACTGGTCAAAGACAGAGATTTCCTGAATCAGGTAGTGAGGCGGTATGGGGAATTGCGGCAGGATGTTTTGAGCAAGGAGCATATTTATGATTTAATGGACGGATACCAGAAAGAGCTGGGAGATGCCATTGAACGGAATTTTGCCATATGGGGTTATACATTTTATGATAGTTTAACAAATGATGAAGAAAGGGAAGTGCACAGCTACGAGGAGGCAATTGGGCAGTTGCAGGGAACGCTTCTGGAGCGGCTTGCTTTTATGGATGCCCACTTGGAAGATTTATATGAAAATTGTGGATCCTCTGATTAAATGCGGAAAGGATATAAGGTAAAAATGAAAAAAGTAATGATTGTGTTTGGCACTCGCCCGGAGGCAATCAAAATGTGCCCTTTGGTAAAGGAAATGGAGAATAGCAGCTGCCTGGAGACGGTAGTGTGTGTCAGCGGGCAGCATAAAGAAATGCTCCGGCAGGTTATGGATATTTTTGGGGTGGAAGCAAAGTATAACCTTGATATCATGAAACCGGGACAGACTCTGTTTGACATCACTGCTGAGGTTCTAAACGGAATGCACCGGGTATTGGAGAAGGAGAAACCGGATATCGTGCTGGTACATGGCGATACGACAACTGCCTGCGCAGCGGCAATGAGCGCTTTTTACATGAATATACCTGTGGGGCATGTAGAGGCAGGGCTTCGGACCTGGAATATGGCTTCGCCATTCCCGGAAGAATTTAACAGGCAAAGCATCGGGTTAACGGCAAAATATCATTTTTCACCTACAACGGCGGCGAGAGATAACCTGCTGAAGGAAGGAAAAAGCAGAGAAACGATCCTTGTGACCGGAAACACTGGGATAGACGCATTATTTACTACTGTCCGTCAGGATTTTGTCCATCCGGTAACAGAATGGGCAAAGGGATACAGACTGCTGGTGATCACAGCTCACAGAAGAGAAAATCTTGGGCAGCCTATGCATGAGATGTTCAGGGCGATCCGGAGAATTGTTGAGGAATTTGCAGACGTGAGGGCAATATACCCAATTCACATGAATCCACAGGTGCGTAAGATTGCGGAGGAGGAACTGGATGGGTGTGAAGACCTTAAGATGATCGAGCCCCTTACGGTAGATGTTTTCCATAACCTGTTGAATGCTTCTTACATGATTCTGACAGACAGCGGGGGAATTCAGGAAGAGGCGCCTTCGCTGGGGAAGCCGGTACTGGTAATGCGTGACACCACGGAGCGCCCGGAAGGCGTGGAGGCAGGAACCTTATGTCTGACAGGGACCGGGGAAAGAGGTATCTATGAAATGTGCCACAGGCTCCTGACAGACAAGGCGGTTTATAGCAAAATGAGCCATGCACAGAACCCATATGGGGATGGAAAAGCAAGCAGGAGGATAAGGCAATTTTTAGAAGAAAAGCTTTAATGATCATTTGGGTGATAGCAGGTTTGGGGTTATTTTTGTGTTACCGGCAGGCTGATGCTGCTTACAGGGAGAAGAAAGCAAAATGGTACATGCCTAAAATAGAAAGGGTGCGTACAATGGCTGAAACCGAAAAAGAGTGGATCCGCACAAGGCAGGGGAGTGATGGGCGGCTTTCCATGAATGGCGGAGGAACCACGAATCCTTATTTTGCCTGTCTTGCAGCACAAGGGTTATTGTCCGGTCATGTTTCGGGGGCGGATTTAGATGCTGCCGGACATTACATAAATTGGCATTGCCAGAAATTTTTGGAGTGGAATGGGGAGATTCCGGATTTTTCGGTAGAGGATAATGTGGAAAGAGCGCAGAAACCTGATTCCGTGGATGCATATGTCGCGGTTTTTCTTTCTCTGCTTTGCAGGAAAGCAGAAATAACAGGGAACATGTCAAAGGCAGAGGGCGAGATGTTAAAGCAGGGAATGCGGAAGCTGGATGACTTGACGATAAACGGTCTGACAACTGTAAGGGAAGGGGATTCCCGTTTTTATCTGATGGACAATATAGAAGTGCTGGCATGCTATCAGGATATACAGCGTCTGGGTGAGGAGGTTGACGGCTTTGATGAAATCTCGGAGGAAGCAGGGAAAAGGGCGGAAAAGACCTGGTCTGCTATCCGGGAAAAAATCTGGAACCCGGAAATGTTTCGGTATGAGGTGGGGATACAGACCGGGGGAAATGTCATGGAAGCTGAGGAATTAGAAAGATTTTATCCAGACGGAGTGGTTCAGGTCTATGGAGCGGTTTTCGGTCAGTACTTTACAGGCAGGCAGGATGCAGAAATGTTATACGAAAGATTTTGTGATACTTTTTCCTGGGAGACAATGGAGGTTGACGGAGTATCATTTTATTGGAGTGAATTGGCTGTGGCAGCGGCAGGGCTGGGGGATTTAGGGCGTGTGGAAACTTATCTGGAAACCTATGGAAAGCTCATGGAAGACGGCAGGGATTACCCGCTTCACATTGGGACGGCGGGGTGGGTGGCAAAAGCTTGTGCGCGCATGGAAGGAATTTATAGGGATCGTATGGAAAGCAGCCTTTTGCAGGATATGGCAAACAGGATAATAAAAAGGGGAAAGCAATGGTCAGCTATGATAACGGCAGGATGAGAAGAAGGATTCTGAAAGCAATAATGGTACTCCTTTTTTGTGGCAGTGTTTTTATTTTAACATTAAATTATATGATAAAGCAGAATCCGTCATGGGTAAGAAGTCAGCCGGAAGTGTTTGAGGTATTGAGCGGTAATTCACCCTGGCGGTATATGGAGGAAGGAAAAGATCCGTCGGTGGGAAAAGTATGGACCACATTAAACTATGATGCATCTTTCTGGAAAGCAGGATATGGAAGCTTCGGAACAGACATGGGTTTTGGCGTTAATAATTTGTTAGAAAAGAAAAGCGGGGCGAAGGATGATGTTTACTCTTATTTTTTCCGTCATGAATTTGAGATAGGGGAGGAACAGTTTCAAAAGGTTAACAGCATTATTGGTGAAATTGCATATAAAGATGCGGTGGTCGTCTATTTAAACGGAAATATTATTTTTACGGGGAATATACCTGCCGGAGGGTTTGAGACAAATCTGGAGGCAGGGGCTTCGGAGGAAAGAGAGGAGATATGTAATAGGAGATTCCAGGTTACGGAATTAAGTTCCCTGCAGGTGGGCAGGAATGTCTTAAGTGTGGAAATCCATCAGAGCAATAATGAGGAAAGCGATATCTATTTTGCTTTCCCGGTTTTCTCGCTTTTGGAAGAAGATATAGCAGAGCCGGATTATGTGATGAAGCATTTGATTTTAACTAAAAGCGGGAAGGATGACGAGCTTTATGTTAATTATGTGTCAGGAGTGGAAGAAGCTTATCGGGTAGAATACATGGAGGCTGATTATTATACAGGGGAAGAAGCCTTTGCAAGATATGGGGATACGGAATATATGGGAAGCTGTTATCTGGAAAACAGCTATTTAAACAGGGTTAAATTAAAACGTCTGAAAGAAAATATGGATTATGTATACCGGATCATCAGGGTAGGAGGTAAAGAAGCCACGGAGGTATTCCGGTTTTCAACCGGTAAAAATTATAAAGCTGTTTTTGGAATCACAGCATTGCCCGATACAGAAGGTTTAGGCAGGCGGAAAGAAAAATGGAGTATTCAGGCAGGTGGTCTGGATAAAACTGTAGATCTTAATTTCCTTGCAGTCATAGGGAGGGGAAATGGCAGCGAGGAACAGTTGAAAGCAAATTCACAGATGATGTTGGGAAATTCGGATATATGGAAAGAAATTCCCAGTGTCTATACAAGTGTATATTCGCAGCAGGACAAGACGCTTATGGGGCAGATTTTTGGTACTGATGATTTTTATCTGTCAGAACGCGATATCGCAGTGATCGTGCTCCGGGATACAGATGAAGCGGATGCGGTAGAATATATTCAGCAGGTTCGGAGGGATACGAAGCACAAGTGGGCGGTCCTGCTGAAAGCAGATCTGGGAGATGCCAAAACATATCTTGATGCTGGGATAAATGTAGTGGCACAACGAACGGAGGAAGGGAACATTCTGGTCAGTTATATGGAAAACGGCGAGGTTTACTCTGCCAAAACCAGGTATGTGGAAATAGCAGGATATGAAAATCAATTGGAAGTCAAGTATTATGATGATAAAGGAAGAGTGTTGGGGGATATTGTCCATAAATAAGAAAATGGACAGATCCGAAGAAATGTAAAGGTGATTGGGGTATTTGACAAAGGCCAAGACAGAGCATGTCATGGCCTTTTCATTTGAGAATGTTATTTTTCATTTTTAATCCATAAGTCATAAACAAACAGAGCACAAAACGTTGATATAATACTCTGCACGCTTGAATTTAAGTCAACGCCGTTCTTATTGCAGACAATATTTATTATTATATTGACAATCATTATTCCTGCCATTACGGCGACAAATTTAAAAAAATGCTTCATAACTTTTTATCTCCTTCCAGAACAAATATGTATTTACTATAGGATAGTATACAGGAGAAATCGCTCCTTCTCTTAAATCTGTCATAAAATGCCCTGATTCGCGAATAAGTGCATTTTTTCTCCTTAAAAGTGTACATTTATTCATCATTTTCGCAGAGCAGCACTTGATGCAAAGAATCACATACAGTATAATCAGGGAAGTGAATTCTGAAGGAAGGAATGTATGAAAATGCTGCTGTCTGTTTTTCGGCTTTCCCTTGCCATCCGTAATGTGTGGCCTCAGCGCATGAGCCTGAAAGCGTTTATTATGCTTTATGCATTGCTGCTTCTTGCCTGGATGCCAGTAACGCTTCTTTCCTGTATACCATACGGTCTGTTCGGTATTTTTGTGGCAGTTTGTATTTATGGACTGGTTACTTACCGGGATACTGCATCCCGGAATGTCTGCATGGGCATGATTGGATTTGTACTAACTATCGTAGTAGATGGTTTGTTGTCAAATCTTCTGGATATGCTGATCCCCATGGATTTAACAGACCGGCAGTTTTTTTCTTTTGGTGCCGGGCTGGTCTGCATTTTACTGTTTCATTTTATCACACTGCTTTGTGGCAGGCTTTTTAGGAGATTATTACTGCAAGGCAAAGGTGTTTTGCGTCTCCAGCAGACGTGGTATCTGATCGATGCCGCATTATTATTCCTGATAACAATCTATCTGTTTGATGATCTGATCCCAGGACAAAATGGCTCTCTTGGCAAAATGATATATAATAATGTTTTACATATTTCAGGATACCTGCTGGTTATGCTTTTTCTATTTTTGGCTATGCGCCGATTCTATCTGGAACAAATACAGACACAGGCAAAGCAGAAAGCCCTGCAGGATTTACAGGACTACACGCACAATCTGGAAGTCATGTATAACGGTCTGCGTTCCTTCAAGCATGATTACATTAATATTTTGCTCTCCATGTCAGGCTATATTGAAAATGGAGACATGAATGAATTAAAAGAATTTTTTGAAAGCAAAATTTTTCCAACGAAGAACCTGATCGATCAGGGAGATTACAAGCTGAACCAGCTTGGCAACATCGGTGTGCTGGAGATCAAAAGCCTGCTTTCTGCAAAAGTAATTTATGCCCATGAATCAGGGATTGATGTCATGATCGATATTCCTGACAGGGTGGATAGTTTTCCAATGGACACCGTAGATCTTGCCAGAGTACTGGGAATCTTTTTAGACAACGCGACGGAAGCGGCGCTGGAGACCTCAAAGCCGCAAATAGGCTTAAATATCATCCAAAATAAAACTGGTGTGTCGATCATGATAAGCAATTGCTTCCGGGATAAGGGCGCAGTGCTGCACAAATTAAAGCAAAAGGGCTATAGTACAAAGACCGGCCATCAGGGAATCGGGCTTTCCAACGCCTGGAAAATCATCGGCTCTTATGACAATGTACTGCTGGAAACAACTATGCAATGCGGTTGCTTCGTGCAGCATATGGAGCTTTTGGCAGAAAAGGAGTGACACAATATGCTGAATATCTTTGTGTGTGAGGATAATGCCATACAGCGGCGGAATATCGTGCAGATCATTCAGAATACTGTTCTGATCGAGGAACTGGATATGCAGCTTGTTTTAGATGCAGGGGATCCTTATGTGCTGCTGGACAAGGTAAAGACCAGCCAGAACACAGGTATTTATTTCCTTGATATCGACCTGGGCAGCAGTATGAACGGAATGAAACTGGCACAGCAGATCAGAATGTATGATCCTCGGGGATTCATCATATTCATAACCGCACATTCCGAGCTAAGCTACATGACCTTTCAGTACCGGGTGGAGGCAATGGACTTTGTATTAAAAGACAACCCTGCCGAGACGAAGGTGAAGATCAGAGAATGCCTGTTAAATGCAATGGAACGCTATACCCTTCAGACTAACAGGATACATAAGGTCTATACCGTCCAGGTCGGCGGACGAAAAATCAGCGTAGATTATGATGATATTTTCTTTTTTGAAACTTCAGACAATATCCATAAAGTCATTCTTCATGCGAGAGACCGCCAAATTGAGTTTACCGGCACCATAAAAGATCTGACAGGCACCTTAAGCAGCAGTTTTGTGCGCTGCCATCGGTCATTTCTGGTGAATAAAAATAACATAACTGAAATAGACGTTAAAAACCGAATGATCTATTTTTCCAACGGAGAAAGCTGTCTGGTGTCCACACGCATGATGAAAGGACTCTTCCCGGCCAATCTCTGAATCCGGGAAAAGCTTTCCTGCTCGATTCGCACTGCATGCGGTCAGAATATTGGAGAGAATGGCAGGATTGTGATAGATAAAGGCGGAAACAGAATATTTTTCTTATATGGGCTGCATTATAATGATACCTGTAAAGACAATGATTCATTTACAGGAGGGTTTAAGATGATAAAATTAAATATTCTGAACATGAAAAATTTTTTGGAGACAGTCAATGCCTGCACCGGGAAAGTGTATATGCTCTGTCCGAATGGTAAAAAAGTGCAGATTGTCAAAGACAAATGGATACAGAATGACTTGTGGGAGCAATACCGCCAAAACAAAAACTGCCTTCGGCTTGCTTTAGAAATTCCGGAGTCAAGGGACTATATGAGCATTGTTTCCTATTATGCCGGGGATTGCTGATGCAATCCTGCAGGCAGGATTCTTTTTAAAGGAGGCAAAATATGGAATTAAACAGACAGACAGCGGAGCTGGCGCTGGAGGAAGCGTCAGCGTTTAATCCGGGACCATGGGTCAGCCATTCCCGGTACGTGGCAACTGCTTGTAAAAATATTGCGGCGCATTGTAAGCATTTGTCTGCCGAGCAGGCTTATTTATTTGGTCTGCTGCATGACATAGGGCGTTATGCCGGGGTCAGTTCAGAAAAGCATCTGATAGACGGTTATCGTTACTGTATGGACCGGAGCTGGGAAAAAGCGGCACAGATCTGCATCTCTCACGCGTTTATGATACAGGATATCAACACTTCCATCGGTGAATTCGATGTAAGTGCCGATGATTACCTGTTTATGAAAGAGTTTGTCGCCAATGCAGTCTATGATGATTATGACCGCCTGGTGCAGTTATGTGACGCTTTGGCTATGCCGACCGGATTTTGTTTTTTGGAAAAAAGGTTTGTGGATGTTACGATCCGATATGGCATCCATCCTGCAACGATAGACCGGTGGAAGAAAATTCTGGAGATAAAGGCATTATTTGAAAAAGAAATCGGCTGTTCCATCTATACGCTGCTTCCGGGCGTTGTGGAAAATAGTTTTTGTTAAGAAAAAACATGTCATTCTGGTAATTTATTTCAATAGATTGTGCGATTACACCATATTGCAAACAGCCAATTTCAATGATATAATTTCCACAGAAAAACAGGAATATTAAGGATGGAATACATATGGGAAAAAGAATATGCGGATTACTCCTGAGCCTTTTATGTATTGTGGCGTTTATAGGGTGTGGCCGGGCAGAAGAAACAGGCTCGGAAAATACAGAGCATCAGAAGGTTGAGCTGGTTGTCTGGGGAGCTGAGGAGGACATGGAGCTGATGAACCAGATCATCCAGAGCTTTCAGGAAAATTATCAGGAACAGGCGGATTTCGAGATCGTATTCGAGATACAGGGGGAGGCTCAGTGTAAAGATGCTTTGCTTGGCGGACTGGAGGATGGTGCAGATGTATTTACCTTTGCTGACGACCAGTTAAATGCCCTGGCGGCTGCCGGAGCATTGGATCCTATCGAGAATGCGGATGAGATCAGGGATAGAAACCTTTCAAGCACAATAGAGGCGGCAACGGTAAACGATCAGCTATATGCATATCCGCTGACTGCAGATAACGGATATTTCTTATATTACAATAAGCGATATGTTACAGACGAGCAGGCTAAGACACTGGACGGGATACTGGAAGCTGCGGCAGCAAACGAACGATTTTTTACCATGGATTGGTCCTCGGCGTGGTATGTATATTCTTTTTTTGGAAATACAGGGCTTCAAGTCGGACTTAGCGATGATGGAATTACGAATTATTGCACATGGAATCAGATGGATGGGAGCATCCGGGGGATCGATGTAGCTCAGGCAATGCTCCGGATTGCGGAAAGCCCGGGTTTTGCCAGCCGCACGGATGGAGAATTTCTGGCTGGAGTAAAGAACGGCACGGTGGCTGCGGGCATCAGCGGCGTATGGAATTCCGTTGCGGTAAAGGAAGCATGGGGGGAGTATGCCGGAGCCGCCAAGCTGCCGACTTACAGTTGTAATGGCCGTCAGGTACAGATGGCTTCTTTTTCTGGATGTAAGCTGATTGGGGTAAATGCTTATTCCGAACACCCGGAATGGGCATCTAAACTTGCCGAATGGATCACGAATGAAGAGAACCAGCGTCTTCGTTTTGAAATGCGCGGGCAGGGACCGTCGAACATAGCGGTGGCAGATTCCTCAGAGATCAGGCAGTCGCCAGCAATCTCTGCGCTTTTAGAGCAATCTGAGTTTTCACAGCTTCAACGGGTGGGTGGCAAGTTTTGGGATCCGGTTTCAAAATTTGCTGGAAATATGGCGGCGGGAAATCCTTCCGGCCAGAGCATACAAAAGCAGTTAGATGAAATGGTGGAAGCCGTTTGTGCAAGATAGAACTATATGTTGAAAGGATTTGTTAATGCAAGATGAAGAAAAAACTCACCATACAACAACGTTTGATACTTCCCATCATCCTTTTGGGAGTTATAGCCTTGATTTCAAATACTTTGTCGGTTTTTAGTATTAACAATGTAAATTCCAATGCTTCGAAAATTGTGGATAATTATATGGTAGGTTTGGAAACGCTGCAGAATATCAGACATACGACCACAAATATCCATAAGATGGCATTGTCCCATATTGTTGCAACGGATTATAATACCATGATCACTGTTGTGGCACAGATCAAGGAAGAAGAAAAAGTACTGGAAGAATATTTGAAAGAATATGAAATTTACGTAACTGAGGATGAAGAAGAGATTTATGCTCAGATTTTGGAAAATTATAATTCTTTTAAGCATGCTTTGGTCTATCTTGTATGTGCAAGTGCGGACAGCAAGACTCAGGATGCTTATGCCTATGCCAATGGCGATGTTGCCAGCTTCGGCTCTGCCATAACAGACAATACCGATGAGCTGTATGCGGCTGTAAGTGCAAGGACGGTCAATGCGAGACAGAAGCTTTTGTTTGTATATGCCGTATCATTGATCATCGCAGTGGCATCTGTTATCACATGTCTGGTATTAGTGCTTGCCGCCATTCGAATCATCAAAAAATATGTGATAATGCCGATCAAGGGAACTGTGGATACCCTCAAGGAGAGTTCAGGGAAGCTTGACGAGGTGACGGGAAAAGTGCTGAAACACACTCGCACGTCAGGAGAAAGTACCGGAAAGCTGTCCTCTCTTGCGGGTTCCCTGTCTATGGCAATCCAAAATGTGGCAAAGAATGCAACGAATATTAACGACAGCGTTGCAGGAATCAAAGAGGATGTCCATGACATGGCAGAAGAATGCAGCGCTATTATGGAGTATTCTTCTGCCATGAAAAAGCGGGCAAATGAGATGGAATCGACAGCACAGACAAACACAGAAGTGATTCAAAGAAAAGCGTCCGATATCCTGAAAGTGCTTGAAGAGGCTATTGAAAACAGCAAGAGTGTAGAACAGGTCACCAAACTGACAAAGGATATTGTGACAATCTCGTCAACGACTGACTTGATTGCACTTAACGCTTCCATGGAAGCTATGCGTGCCGGTGGATCCGGAAAAGGATTTGCCGCTGTTGCAGCAGAAATCAAATCCTTGGCAGGTTCCTGCAGTGAAACTGCCGGGCGTATCCAGGAGGTCAACCAGATCGTTACAAACGCAGTGCACAACTTGTCAAAGAATTCCCAGGAACTGGCAGATTACCTGAGCGGGACTATTTTAGCAGAATTCCAGGAATTTGTCCGTTCCGGAAGGCAGTACAAAAAAGATGCCGATTATGTAAAAGAAATGATCGACGCATTTAACAGCAGGACCGACCGCCTTAGTAATTCCATGACCGAGATAGCCAGTTCCATTGAAAGCATTACAAAAGCAATTGATGATGGAGCTGCCGGCATCACCGGAGTTGCAGGCAGCGCTAAGAGCCTGGTGGAGGATATGGCGGATATTACAAACCGTATGGATACAAACCGGGAGATTGTTGAGGAATTGAAAAAACAAATGGAAGTATTCTCCAATTTTTAAAAAGAATACAAATGTAAAAGTGAGAAGTGCAGGTCTGCAAAGAATTATGGGGAAAGGGCATATTATGGAATCAGAGATTACATTGTCGTTTGCCCAAATAATCATATCAAAAAGTTTTATAGGAGATGACCTTCTCATTGTTGTCAGGGGTGGTGATAAGCCCCATGTAGGCACGGCGGTGCTTGCGGTTCCCAGGCCTTCCCTGACAGAAGATGGCTCCGCCAGCGCAACATCTTCCGTATTGAATGTATCTGGCCATAAGGATGAAACCATCTGCCGTATTCTTGCAGAGAGAGCAGCAAAGAAGTATGGGGTGACGGTTGTCTGTGTTGGAGGCTTTCATGTTGATGATATAAATTCCATAAGCGTGCTTTGGTAAAAGAGGGCGGAGAGTGAAGTGGAAAAGGCGGAGAGATTGCAGATGAAAAAGTGATACGTATGCTAAACACTGCAGCATATATCGGGAAGGCAGATACTGCAAAGCACTGGCGCATCCGCCATGGCGCTTTTGACAGGGATACCTCATTGGCGATTCCGGTGATCTTGGCAACAATGCTGGAGAACCAGGGATATGATGTGGATTTCTTCCTTCCCTGGGGTTTGCCTCATTGTGGGGACTATGATTTGGAGGAGTTATTTAAATGGATTGATAATATTTGTAAAGAGGTTCAGCAGTAGGTGCTTTCCTTTACTTTTTAAATTCTGCATGATAAAATAGATACATGTTTGATGCCTTGTTTTTTAGATATTGTTTTTACTTATTAAGGATAAGATTATGTATCGTATCATAATTGTGGACGATGAACCGAAAATCGGGGAGGGGCTTGTTCATTTATTTCCCTGGGGGAATCTTGGATTTGAAGTTGCAGGATTTTTTACAGATGGCAAAACGGCTTTAGACTATATCAATTCACAGCAGGATATTGATGTTGTTATGACCGATATTCAGATGCCTGGCATGACAGGGATTGAGTTGTCCCAAAATCTGTCGGACAGTAAGATTATTGTTATTTTCTTTTCTGCCTATCAGGATTTTGAATATGCCCGGTCAGCCATTATTAATCATGTAGTGGATTATTTGATCAAACCCATGAAATATGATGCCATGGAAGCTTGTTTTGAGCGTGTAAGAAATATTTTGGATAACAGGAATCCTTCGGAAATATTGAAACCTGCCCCTTTTTCTTCTTCTCATGATCAGCTTGTAAAAGTTGTTAAAGAATATCTGGAGAAAAACTATCGCACGGCTTCTCTTGAAGAAGCTGCTCTTTTGGTACATTTTTCTTCGTCTTATCTGTCAAGTACATTTAAAGCTGCTGCCGGGATCAGTTTTTCTGATTATCTTTTAAAGGTACGGATGGAAAAGGCATGTCAGTTACTTGCTGATGATAAACGGAAGCTTTATGATATAGCTGATGCCGTGGGGTATGTAAATCCTAAAAATCTTTCCCGCAATTTCAGAGATTATTATAAAGTTACGCCTCAGGAATATCGGATGGGCAAAAAACCAGTAATTCCGGATGGCAAAGTAGAAGGTGAAAATCATGATTAGGAAATTTTTCCTCAAACGCTTGAAAAGCTATTTTACAATTCTGATGATACCCACCCTTGTACTTTTTGTTTTTATTCTTTTTATGACAGGCAGTTCCCGGATTCGTGATTTAAAAACTACTTCTCATAATGCGCTGGAAAATATAGACGAAACGTTTGACTTAATCGCTGTTAACTCCTTTTATCAGCAGGATTTGATGACACTGAATCCTCAGCTGGCTTTGTCTTTGCGCAAAATTTTTCTTTTCAAAACCAATAATTATTCTGATTATGTTTTTTTAAACAGTATGCAGACCATTTTGAACAGTGCTGCCCAATCTCATCCGTTTATCCATAGCATTTATCTGTTCTTGGATCAGTATGACAGCTTTTTTTCTTCTACCGGAGGTATTTGCAGCCTTCAAAATTATTATGATACTTCATGGTACAACATTTATATGCAGTTGCCGGAGGATGCTTCGTATTATCTGGCACAACGTAAAATTCCAGCCACAGGAAATTCCGGAGAAATTGATGTTTTGTCCATTTATCAGAAAATGTCTTATATTGACGGGATTATCGTCGCGAATATCCCTGTTAATACTTTTTTAAATAATATGGAAAATATATTTCCTTCCTGGGATAATTACTTTTTTATATTGAATCAGGATAATGATGTATTGATATCTCACACGAATGCAGAAACTGCTCCTATTGATTTTGAAAATTATTTTCACCATATACCTCAGCCTTCTGAGAAAAATAACTGGACAGTTATCAATAGGACAGTCTTTATGGAAAACGTTATTTACAGTGGAGATTACGGTTTAACTTATGTTCTTCTGACGCCGCTTAATGTAGTTATACAGAAGATACTGGCTGATTTAGCCTGGCCTTTTATTATTATCATTGCAAACAGTATTCTTGTTTTCATTCTTTCGCTTACCACTACCAGAAGCAACTTTTCGCAAATACAGTATGTTATTGACTTGTTTGACGATGCAGAAAAGGGAATTTTGCCTATGGATAATTCGCGTAAGCAGGATGTAAAAAGTGAATATGATTTGATTTTAAATAATGTTATCAAGCTTTTTTTGAATACAACGTTTTTAAACAGCCAGCTTGCAGAGCAAAAGTATAAAAAACAGGCTGCTGAGCTTACTGCCCTTCAGCTTCAGATCAATCCGCATTTTATGGTGAATACCCTTCAGACCTTGAACTTTGAAATTTATAAAGAGGTGAAGAAGCCTACGCCTGCAAACAATATCATTGAATATTTGTCAGATATTCTCAAGTATTCGCTTGCACCGGTGGACGCTCCTGTAACGTTAGCTGATGAGCTTGAAAATATCCGCAAATATGTCCAGATTCAGAAGTACCGTTTCCCGGACAGGTTTTTAGTATATGAAGATGTGGAAGATGAACTTATGTCGCTCCCATTTAAACGTCTGGTTTTACAGCCGTTGATAGAAAACAGTATTACGCATGGGCTGCGTCCTGCCTCAGAATATGGGTATATTAAAATCAGGATTTTTATCAGGGATGGCAGACTTCAGGTTTCTGTAATTGATAATGGAATTGGCATGAGCAGGTTAAAATTGGAAAACCTGCGGAAGAGTCTTTTGCAGGATGCTTCCGCAGGCGGCATTGGTCTGGATAATGTTAATAAACGTCTGATTTTGAATTATGGCAAGGAAAGCTGTCTTCATATTTTAAGTCATGAAGGATTTGGAACTGCTGTTTCTTTTTCTGTTCCTGTGGAAGGATTTTGATGTCTTATCCCTTTAAACCGCTTGTTGCAATGCCTTCCACAAAATATTTTTGTGCCGCAAAGAACAGGATGATCAGAGGGACTAAGGACAGAAAGGACATAGCCATTACCTTGTTCCACTGAATAACAGATTCTGCATCCAGTGAAAGCCGCAGTGCCAGGGAAAGTGTATATTTTTTTACGGAATTAACGTAAATCAGAACATTGGTGTAATCGTTGTAGGTCCACATGAACTGGAATAGTCCCGCAGAAAACAGTGCAGGCTTCATAAGTGGTGCCAGAATCCGTACAAAAACTCCTATTTCACTGCATCCGTCGATATATGCAGATTCATCCAGTTCCCGGGGCAGTCCCCGTATAAATTGTATCAGCATAAATACAAAGAAAGGGTAGCATGCCAGCCCGGCCTGCAGATAGAAGGGGGCATAAGAATCCAGAAGATTCATGGAGTTATATAAGGAGTATTTAGGTATCAAAAGGATGGAATCCGGCAGCATCATGGTGGTGATCAGGATGCCGAATAAAATCTTTTTGCAGGGGAATTTGAATCTTGCAAATCCGTATGCTACGATTGCACAGGCGGCAACAGTCAAAAAGGTTGTGATAAGTGTAAGCTTAAAGCTGTTTAGGAAAAAAGTAGCGTAAGTAATTCGTCCATTTACATTCCAGCCATCAACATAGCTCTGCAAGCTAAAGCTTTCAGGCAAAAGCCTGACGCTTCCGAAAATTTCTGCATTTGTTTTAAATGTAGCAAAAAACATCCATATAATGGGGTACATCATAATGATTCCAATGGCAATTACTATGATATATGTTAATATTGATACATGTCCCCGCCGATAATGTTTCTTTTTCATATCTTAATAACCTCGTTTCTTGTCATGTCTATAGATTTTTGTGAGAGAAGGTACTCTCGTGAAATTTGTCAAAAATCTCCGCCGTCTTCATAATATACAACCATGGACGAGAATCTGAATAATACAGATGTAACGATTGCAATCATAACAAATATTACCCAGGAAACTGCGCAGGCGTATCCCATTTTATAATAAGAAAAAGCCTCTGTATACAGCTTCAGCCCCAGAACATAAGTGGATTTAAGAGGACCTCCGTCTGTAATGACCATTGGACCTGTAAAACTCTGAAGAGCCGTAATTGTCTACATGATCACATTGAAAAAAATTATCGAAGAAATCTGGGGTAATGTAATTTTGAAAAATTTAGTCAGTCCGCCGGCACCGTCAATATCCGCCGCTTCGTATAAATCCATAGGAACATTTTTGAGGGCTGCCAGAAACATGACAAAGGCGGAACCAAACTGCCATAAATTCAGCAATATGATTGTTGGAAGCGCCATCTTGGTACTGCCAAGCCATTGGATTGCCGGTATATGGAATACGGCAAGCAGAGAGTTGATAATTCCCTGATCCTGAAACATCAGCTTCCATAAAATAGCTACCGCTATGCTGCCGCCAAAAAGGGAAGGCAGATAGTAGACAGTCCTGATCAAATTGATTCCCTTCATGTTTTTGTTCATAACAAGGGCTACCAGTAATGCAACGATCAGTTTTCCGGGAACAGTGAAAACTGTATATATAACAGTCACTTTTACAGAATTCCAGAATTCTCTGTCAGCCGTAAAGAGCTTTACGTAGTTCTGAAATCCAATGAATTTTGGACTGGACATAATATTATATTCGGTTAAAGAATAATAGAAAGATGTCAAAAATGGATATAATTGCAAAACAATAAAACCAATCAGCCAGGGCAGAATAAAAACAAGTCCGATATATTGTTTGCGTTTTAATCTTTTTTTCATGATAATACCTGCTTTCTTAAAAAAAGGTACCCCGGTGTTCCGGGATACCTTTGCCGGATAAACTATTTTACTTTTCAGAAAGATAAGCTTCCAGAAGCGCAATCGTACTCTTGGCAACATTTTCAGGGGTATCCTGTCCATATGCAATCTGCACGGCAGCATCTTCCAAAATAGCAGTTACCTCTTCCTCTGTTGTCAGTCCGAGGTCATTGAGCCCGCCATATGTCTGGAGTATATCTACGCTGTCTTTTGCTACACCTTGTAAAAGCCCAAGTTCTTCACAGACCTTTTGTCCGGTGCTGGTAGGCGGAACAGAACGGACTGTTTTCAAGAGCTCGGCTGCTTTTTCATCATTGTAGAAATAATTAAGGAACATGATTGCTTCCTCAATATGTTCAGACTGTCCATATACGCACATGTACTGAGGGCAGTTTCCGTACCAGCCATCATTCTTTGCCCCTTCAAGAACTGGCAATTTCCCGATACCGAAGGTTCCGTCCGGGCAGGCTGCTTCGGCGGTGCCGACTGTAGATGAATAGCAGAAAAGGGAAACATATTTCTGGTTGATCCAGTTAGGATCCGTAACTAAGTCAGTGCCATAGGAAATTACGCTGGCAATAGGGGCAATGGTTCCGTTATCGTACAGATTTTTAATATAAGTAAGAACCTGGACGAGGTCTGCTTCTTCAAACCCGAGGGTCTTGGTCTCGTCTACCAGAACGGTGTTGCCGGTGAGCTGAGTCAGATAAGGTCTTAAGATCATGGTATTTAATTCAGAAGCACCCATAGTGAGAAGGTTCATGGAATCATCATAGGCTTTTACCTGTTCTCCCATTGCAAGCAGATCATCCCAAGTGTACTGCTGGCTAAAATCAAGCCCGATGGTTTCTGCAAGGTTTGAATTGTAAAGAAAGGCATGCCCTGAGATACCGGTAGGCAAGCCGTATTGATGACCATCAAATCCGCCATTGTTTTCGAGGAAGGATGCTTCAAAACCACTCAGGTCAATGATGTCTGTGTGTTCTTTGAAGTCTACAAAGTAATCAGGATTGGAAGCAACGTATCCGGGCATCCAGCCAGTTCCCATTTGGATAATATCTGCCGCTGTTCCCGAAACAAGCTGTGTCGTCAATTTTTCCTGATATCCGTCATCACTGCCATATTCAGCTTCAATAGTGATCCAGGGGTAAAGAGATTCAAATTCTTCAATTACACTTAAAGTTGCCTCGGCACGTTCGTCGCCGCCCCACCACATAAAGCGCAGTGTTACCGGGGCATGGTCACCCTCTGATTCTGCGGATGCATCTTCTGCCGGGGAATTATCTTCCGCTTCTGTAGCAGGTTCTGCTGTATCCGTGCCGGATGCCTGATCTGTTGTTCCGCTTTCTGCAGATTCGGAATTCCCGCAGCCAACTGCAGAAAATGCCATGACAGAAGCAAGAAGTAAAGCTATAATGTTTTTCTTTTTCATATCTAATACCTCCATTTTTACTATCCCTGTTTGTTATTTTAGTTTTGGGAAGTTCTGAAATCAATTATAATAAAATTGATATGAAATCGGGAGGTCCGCAGATTTGAAAAAAGTCACTTGCTTTTTTGATTTATTATCAAAAGTCACTAATTTTTAGATAATCTAAAAATTAGTATCTCTTGACACTAAAATTTCAGGAATGCCGAAGTTGAAAAAAATGGGCAGCTATTTTATAATTTTTAAGGAGAAAAAAAGGCAACATAATGTGATTAACAATATCGAAAAAGGAGACTGTTTATGGAAATGATTAGTTTATGGAATGCTGATTTGGGAAATGGAACTTATAAGAATCCAATTCTTCATGCAGATTATTCTGACCCGGATGCAATCCGTTTTGGGGAGACGTATTATATGACGGCGTCCAGCTTTAATTATACGCCTGGGCTTCCTATTTTAAGGTCTTTTGATTTGATTAATTGGGAATTGGTCAATTATGCCATAAAAAATATTGATTATCCTGATTATAAGGTGCCGCAGCATAGTAAAGGAGTCTGGGCTCCGTCTATCCGTTTCCATGAAGGATGGTTTTACATTTTTTATGGAATGCCGGATGAAGGGATATTCATGGTGAAGACAAAAGATCCCCTTGGGGAGTGGGAAAAACCGGTTTTAGTTTTTGAAGGGAAGGGGTTGATCGACCCATGCCCTTTCTGGGATGATGATGGGCATGCTTACGTTGTCCATGCATATGCCAAAAGCCGCATTGGATTTAACAGCGTATTGGGATTGTTTGAAATGTCATGGAACGGATGTCAAAAAATATCGAAGGACCAGCGGATCTTTGACGGAACAGTTACACAAAAGACAATTGAAGGACCAAAGATGTATAAGAGGAATGGATGGTATTATATTTTTGCGCCTGCCGGGGGAGTACCTACAGGATGGCAGACGGTGCTGCGTTCCAGAAAGATAGATGGACCATATGAAGAGAGGATTGTATTGCATCAGGGAGATACGCCTGTCAACGGACCGCATCAAGGGGCGTTGGTAGACACTGCCGATGGGGAAGAATGGTTTTTACATTTTCAGGACCGCGGGGCTTATGGAAGAATCATCCATTTGCAGCCTGTCATCTGGCAGGATGAATGGCCTGTCATTGGAAGGAAGGAAGAGGGGGAAAACTGCGGGAAACCATGCCTTTTCCATAAAAAACCTGCGCTTCCCAAAGTTAAGGATGTTTTTTTGCATTCATCGGATGATTTTTCTCAAAAAAATATAGCTTATCAATGGCAGTGGTTAGGGAACCATGAAGATGCTTTCTATTCTTTGGAAGCAAGACCGGGTTTTATGCGGTTATATAGTTTGAATCCGTCTGACAGGGAGCCTGTTTTGCTGTGGAACTGTTCCAATGTGCTGACCCAAAAGCTGCTTTGCCCTAACTTTTTGATGGATGCCAAAATGGAATATAAGGAACTTGGGTTAAATGAGCAGGCAGGGATAATTGTCATAGGAAAAAGTTATGCGTGGCTTGGTGTAATTAAAAAAGAAGATGGCATTCAGGTTACTTATGTACATGCTGCTGAGAATATGGGCGGAATGTGTGAGGTTGTCAAAGAGAGCATTCCGGTTGAAAAAGAACAGGGCTGTATCTGGTTTAGAGCTAAAATTATGGATGGTGAGGAAGTGACCGCGGAGTTTGCTTTTAGCATGGATGGGGCAAATTATCAGGTATTTCCGGAAGTATTTGTGTTGTTATCCCATACCTGGGTGGGAGCTAAAACTGGGATTTTTGCCGTTTCGCAGGATTGCCAGAAACATCAGGGATATGCAGATTTTGCATATGTGGAATATCACAATATGGGTAACAGTTCAGCCATGCAGAAATAAATGTACAATCTGGGCGTGGGAGCTTGCTCACTAAGAACAGATTGTACATTTATTTCTATAGGGCGGACGCCCGACATGAAATAAGTCACCAGCCGATGAATTATGGGTTTGTCAAATTGTATATTCTGGTGACTTATGAATGGGCATGGCTGAACTGTTACCAATATGGATGAATAATGTTCTTTTGGCTTGGTATGGGCTGACTGGGAGTATGATTCTGACAAACGGTTACCAATATGGATGAATAATGTTCTTTTGGCTTGTACCCATAAAAAATAAACAGTATAATTAAGGAAAACACATTCATTGTAAAAAAGGAGATTTCTATGGCCGTATGTCTCAATACTGAATCTGCGGATAAAATGTATCGTATGATGAGTCGTGATAAATATTTTGTCGATAAATCAGGCATGATAGAGATCGTGAATGAAAGAATCAATACGATGAACAGATACTTGTGCGTCACAAAACCTCGCCGGTTTGGTAAAACCTCAGTGATTAATATGCTGGGCGCATATTACTGTAAGGTATATGATACAGAGGAACTGTTTGATGGATTGGATATTGCTAAAAGCAAAAGTTACAGGACTCATTTGAACCAGTATAATGTGTTTAACTTGTGCCTGAACCGTTTGCCGGATCACGGCAGCACATATGATGATTATATTGGCATGGTCAGAAATTCAATAAAGCAAGACATACTGGAGGCTTACCCGGAAGTTGAAAACAAGGAGTTTGGAAGTATTGTAGACATGCTGGCAGCCACGGGGGATCAGTTTATATTTATCATAGATGAATGGGATTATATATTTAGTCATGAACTGTACCCTGAGCATTATGGGGATTTTTTGGAATTCCTGAGAAATTTGCTGAAAGACCAGCCTTATGTGGCACTTGCTTATATGACAGGTGTCCTGCCAATTAAAAAATACAGCACTGGTTCTGCATTGAATATGTTTAAGGAATACACAATGTTAAAAGACCCGCATTTTGAGGAGTACTTTGGGTTTACGGAAAGCGAGGTCGAAGCTCTTTGTGAAAGACAGTCGGAATTGACAATGGAGGAGATCAGTGATTGGTATAACGGCTATCAGACCAGAAGCGGTGCGCGGTTATATAATCCAAGATCTGTGATATGTGCACTGGAAGATGCAGTGTGCCAAAGCTATTGGACCAGAACCGGGAAAATGGATGAAGTATTATTTTTCCTGAAACATAATATCGGTGAAGTGCGTGATGATGTTGTCAAGATGGTCAATGGTATACCTGTTAGAATTGATATTAAAAAAGAATATTCTGCAGGGCAGGAAAAACCCGTTAATAAAAAAGATATTTATTCCGCTATGATTATTTATGGTTTATTATCGTATCATGATGGGGAGCTTAGCATACCGAATAAAGAGCTTATGTTAGAATTTGAAGAGGCGTTGGCAGATTATGAATATTTATGAGACATGTCCTGTGTTGGAGAGCGGGAAATTTTTATTAAGACTGGTGGAAAAGGAAGACTGTGAAGACTTGTTGAAGGTTTATAGTGATAAGAATGCATTGCCCTTTTTTAACAGTGACAATTGTGATGGGGACAATTTTTATTATGCAACAAAAGAGAGGATGGAAGAAGCTCTTGGATTTTGGGATTTGTCCTATGAAAACGGATGGTTTGCCAGACTCTCTATTGTGGATAAAGAAAGATCAAGCGTGATCGGAACCATTGAGTTATGTCTGCGGGTTTCCGAGGATGAATTTAATAATATGGGTATTTTGCGGGTTGATGTGAGGAGTGATTATGAAAAAGAGGAGATGCTATATGAGATTGTAACGCTTATCACGCCGCACCTTTCTGAAATGCTGGGCTGCGACGGAATCATAACGAAAGTTCCCATATATGCAGTAGAGAGGGTCAAGGCGGTCCGGAGAGCAGGATTTTCGAAGTCAGATCATTTATTAATAGGAAAGAACGGATACGCTTACGATGGATATTGGATAAACAGGCAGGAGCAATGATCTGGTCCTGCTTTAAAGAAATGTATAAAGGAGCATAAAGATGGAACGGAATGCAAAAAGGGTAGAATTCCGCTTTGGAAAATTTGGAAAGCTGGCGCCGCTTATTGTTGCAGCGGCGATGATCCTGTGGGCAGCGTTCAGCCAGTCTAATGTGAATGGATACGTACTGGCTTTTTTTGCAGCATTGATAACGGGAGTTATTTTTGCAAAGAATGAAAAGGCTTATGGGGAAGCTCTGGTATATGGGCTAAGCAAGCCTATGTTTGCGGTGATCGTGCTGGCGGTAATCCTGGCAGCAATTTCAGGGAAACTGATCTCGGCGAGCGGGGCGGTGCAGACCATTGCGGCTTATGTGGTGGCAGCAGGCTTTACCGGGAAGCTTTTTGTGGCGGCAACTTTTTTGATCGCCTGTCTTTTGGCGTTTGCAACAGGAACCTCAGTGGGTACTTATTTTGTGGTGATCCCGATTTTGTTTCCGGTAGGCGTGATGGCAGGGGCAGCACCGGAATTTATGATTGGCGCTATTGTGTCCGGAGCGGCATTTGGCGACAATCTGGGACCTATTTCAGACACCACCATTGCTTCCTCTGCGACACAGCATGCGGATCTGGGAACTGTGGTAAAAACAAGGATGCGCTACAGCCTGCCAGCGGCAGCGGGGGCGCTGATTTTGTTCCTGCTGTTTGCGAAGACAACAGATGGAAGTGCAGCCGTTGAAGCAGTGGAGGGTACAGCCAATCCAGTGAGCCTGGTGATGTTGGTAGTGCCGGTAGTCATCATTGCGCTGTGTCTGATGCGGAAGCATCTGATCACCGCCTTGTCATGGGGAATCCTGGCAGGAATTGCTTCCGGGCTGCTTTTCGGGATTTATACAGTGGATAACCTTATTGCATTTCCAGGCGGATTTGCGGTGTCCGGGGCAATCATAGAAGCCATTACAGGAACGGCAGGCACGGTAGCAATGCTGATTGCGGTATTTGCGCTTCTTGGCGTATTGGAATGCAGCGGACTTTTTGAGGATGTGGGAGTGCTTTTGTCACGTTTTGCGAAAAATGAGCGCAGTGCGGAGGCGACTATTGTGTTATCTACCGGCATTTTGAGTATGATAACAGGTGTAATTTCAGTGGCAATCGTGGCGCTTGGCGATTTGGTAAATGAGATTGGAGAAAAGGCAGGAGTCAACCGGTACCGCCGCGCCAACCTGCTGGATTGTACAGGCTGTGTGTTCTGTTTTCTGGCGCCATGGACCGTGCATTGTGTGATCCCTGCCCAACAGTCCGCCCAGTTTGGGGAAGGCTTTGCAGTAGCGCCTGCATCCATACCATTTGTGAACTATTATTCTGTCTGCATGCTGGTGATGCTGTTGGTGGCGGTGATTACCGGATATGGAAGGAAGGCTTAGGCCTGGTACTTTTCTTTACTTTTTTCTTATTGGAATCCATATTTCGCTTTCGTAATTGGCTGCCTGGGGATTCCCTTCGCTGTACCACTCTATATTTCCGGGAAAAGCAATTTCGTATTCTGGATTGCCGGGTAGCCATTCGCTAAAAATCTTCGTGTTTATCGCCTGTATGGCTTCCGGCATGGGTCCTGTGCACTGGAATTTTGCCCAAGTCAATTCCGGAAATTCATAAACAGTCATTCCTTCAGGCACTTTGCCACCGTGATAGTCGCCTGCGATCATATAGCGGAATTCCACCTTTCCTGTATCCTCAATACAAATACCATATTTCCCGATATTGCAACTGCAGATGATCTCTTCCTCTTCATTCTGCGGATTTTCGCCAGCACACACGCCAGCCATCCTTTGTGTGCATATCTCATTCCAAAAGCCGGGAATTTTTTGATGCGCATCTTCAAAGTTAAATCGTTTCTCGTAGCCGATTACTTGGAATGCTTTCTTTTCCTCCACATAATAGTCCATCTCATTTCCTCCTTGAATGTTCACTTTTATTTTCAGAGGCAGAAATACCTTGATTCTGGATGGATTCATTCTTACTTGTACAAGCGTTGCTTTATGGAATCTGGAAAATGCTCTGGAAAAACTCTCTGGCGTGTCGTAACCATACTTGGATGCTAAATCAATGAGACGTTCCTTGTCAGCAATAATATCCAGAGCCGCAAGGTAAAGTCTTCGGTTCCTGATGTACTCCGCCATGGAGTATCCGGTCATAACTCTGAATCCTTTTTGCAGATAATAATGTGAAAGATACACTGCATCTGCCACTTCTTGTGTGCTGTCCAAAGTTAATAAATGTGTTTCCATATAATCAATAGATTTTCGAATACTTTCCAGCCAGTCCATCTCATTTCCTCCTGCCATCTGATGGACTCATAATAACATGAAATGATCGTTTACGTCCTGACTTTTTTGGCACAATTTTGTCAGTTATTATAAAAATTTAAATGTAGTACAAAAACGAAAAATAGTGTATAGTAAAGAGTAGAGACAAGTATAAAATGGAGCAAGGTTAATGCTTAAGAAAGCGAGGAATGTCCGTTGTCATGAGTGGAGGAAGTTTTTATGAAAAGAATCATTAAAAATGTAATAGTTACCTTATTGATTATAACCTTAAGCGCCTCCACCGCTCTCTTGGCGTATCTGCATTATTTTGCATCTGATGACAAAGAGCTTTCGGGAGAGTGGACTACGGATCTGGATATGACAGAGCGGGCGGCTGTTACGGCGCTTAGCTGGCTGCAGGATATAGAAGCTGTTTCTGTTTCTTTAGAGGATATGGAGTCTTATATGCAGGGGCTGTCTGTTCAGGTAAATTTGGCGATGGATCAGAATGCCCAGCGGAACGCCCGATGGGACGCCCATCGGGAGGGAACTTTTTCCTGTAATGTTTCACAGGAAAATTATGATGCCTGCAAGGAGGCTGCCTATGAGGCATTTGCCATGGCGTTTCAGGAGCTTTTGACCAAGAGGCTTCGCATGGCAGGATATACAGGCGGCGCAGACCGGGAAGAGATAGAGGCTCTTGTGGCAGAAACCTTTGGCATGTCCACGGTTTCTTATCTGATGTCCAGTTGCCCTGATCTGCTGCCTTCGCTGGAGGAGCTGCAGGCACAATATGACGGCAGCGGCACCTACGAAGTAACGGAGGACATTCTGACCAGACGGTTTGAGGATGGTGAGGCTGTTATCATAAAAGAGGAATACTATATCCGAAAGGGTTCTATACTGATTTTGCCCGAGGAAAACGTTGTCTTTTATTCCCGCGAGCAACGAGGCATTTGACTTGCCCTGAAAATCAGTAAGAAAGGAGTTCCTATGAAAACGATTCTGCAGAAAATAAGCTTTCTTATATTGTCCGTTATTTTGGTATGTTCCGGTTTGCCGCTTAAGGCGGAGGCAAGCTTTGAGATTCCCGGAAGCTGCCAGGTGCAGACAGATATCGGGACAGAAGCTGTTGTAAAAACTTTAGATTACAGCTACGATGGCAATACTTATTTTTCGCTGCGTGATCTGGCTATGCTTCTGAAGGATACGGATAAAGCCTTTTCTCTGGAGATTACGGATAAGGCGGTGTCCTTAAGTCCGGGAAATGCCTACGCACCTGTGGGAGTGGAAAATACCCTTTGGGAAGAAGGGGAAAATCCTGATATTTCCTTGCGGAGAAATGAATTTAAAGTAGAAGAACAGACTGTGATTTACTATACATTGATCATGAAATTATCATCCGGTGACTACGACTGCTTTATGATGGCGGCAGATCTGGCTATGATCCTGAATGTGGAAATTGCTGTTCCCGGGGCAGGCTCCATGCAGATCTACACACAGAGGGATTTTGATATTTCGCCTGTTTCATTAGAACAGACCGGATATTTTTACGGTGTCAACAGCGTGCTGGCAGGGGATGCCACTACTGGGGAAATCTATTATCAGTATCGATCCGATATTTCATATCCGATAGCCAGTACATCCAAGCTCATGACTTGTCTTTTGGCGATGGATGCTATTTCGGCAGGGAAGATCAGCCATGAGGAGACGGTTACGATTTCTGATGCAGTCCAGTTGCTGGCTGACTCGGGTGACGGGGTGGTTCCGCTGAAGGCAGGAGAACAGATTACCGTGGAAGAGCTTTTATTGGGAGCTCTTTTGCCTTCCAGCAATGAGTGTGCACTATGTCTGGCGGAATCCATTGCCGGTTCGGAGGAGGATTTTGTCTGGATGATGAATCAGAAGGCACAGGAATTGGGGCTTTCCCAGACAATTTTTTTCAACAGTAATGGTCTGCCTTGTTACACGGAAGATTTCATTCCGGCAAAACGTCAGAACAGCATGAGCGCAGAGGATATGTTCCGGCTGGTATCTTATTTTTTGAAAGTCTACCCGCAGATTACAGATATTACTTCTCTGCAAGAGGCTACTCTGACGTCCTTGGACTTTGAGGTGCGCAATACCAACCCGCTTCTGCGTAATCTGCCCGATGTCACTGGTCTGAAAACCGGAACCACCAACAAAGCCGGTGCCTGCCTGGTCACATCCCTGCGGGCGGATGATGGAATCATGGCGCATGATCTGGCAGTGATCGTACTGGGTACCGAGGATTCTATAGAAAGAGGGAGAGTCTCCGAATTGTTGGCAAGATATGCCCTGAACGCCTTTTATACAGGACTGGAAAAACCGGAATCCGGGGAGCCTGGGGTTTCTGTGAATTTACCTGTACACGCCGAAGCGGCAGTGGATCGGATTATTCGGACTGCAATTGGTTCCGATATTCCCTAGGGCTCATCCGGTAAAAGCCCCGGAAAGCGGAAGAAAAGTGCTCAATAGAGGAATATCCCAAATCTTCTGCGATGGAGGTAATACTTCTGGTATGATCAGAAAGCAAAATGGCAGCAACTGACATCCGGGCTTCTGTCTTTTTCTGCTGGAAGGTTTTCCCATAATAATCCATGAGCAACCGCTGTGTCTGCCTGGTGCTGAGCTTCAGTTTACCGGCAAGAGCATCCAAAGTGAGAGACTGGTATTCATAGAGAAAATATTCATCTATAATGATGGATTTTGATTCTGTTACATTATTCTGGGAAAAAGATGTCTGGGAAATATGGTGCTGCTCGTAATTGCGGACCGTATAAATGAGAAGCTGCGACAAAAGCAGCCTTACCTGATTTTGATAGCCCGTATAGCAATGCTCCAGTTCATCAAATAACTGTTTCATCAGGGTATGGATTCCCTGCGTATCTTCCCCGATCCAGAACGGCATAGAGGTAAAGGCCCTGACCACAGGGCTTTTTTTCTGGCTCTGGGATGTGCCACGGATTTTCAGATAAATACAGTATTCCTGCATGGGATCTGACTGTATTGGGGTCTGGGCATGTTCCACATGGGGACCAGTAACATAGAGGGTGTTAGGGGATATGTCATAATATTGACTGTCCGCGATCAGCTTTCCATGCCCAAAAGGAATATAGTGGATCTCATAGCAGCCATTTCCATGGCTGTGGGAGGGGATCGTCCGTGTGAAACGTTCAAAGACGATGTTCAATGCATGGACTTGAATATTATCTATGGAAAAATGGATATCCATATCGGTGTACAGGGTCTTCATGGGTCAAATCTCCTTCTTTTTGTCAGCAAATCTATTGTATCATATAAAAGTTATAAAAACACGACATTTTTTCATAGAACACGGCAGATATGGTACTTAAATTATTTTCAGGACAGCTTTATAATAGGAATATGAAAGATTGAATAAGCACAGGGTTAAGGTGCGGAAAGAGGGAAAACTTATGGCAGTAAAAATGTTGATGAAGGGGGCTGTGCTTCCGGGAAACAGCACAGTGGAGTTGAAGGATTTTGAAGTGCCCACGCCAGGTCATGGACAGGTCCTGATCCAGACAAAGGCAACCACGATCTGTGGCAGTGATATTCGGTGCATTTACAGGGAGCATACCGGAAAAGGTCCGGAAGGCTATATTCCGGGCATGGTAGCAGGCCATGAGCCTTGCGGGGTCATTGTAGAGGAAGGCGAAGGTCTGAAAAGGTTCAAAAAGGGCGACCGCGTGATCGTGTACCATATTTCAGGATGCGGTGTCTGCAACGATTGTAGAAGAGGATATTATATTTCCTGTAAGAGCAGATTCCGTCAGGCTTACGGCTGGCAGAGAAATGGCGGTATGGCGCCTTATATTCTTGCTGAGGAAAAAGATCTGATCGCCCTGCCGGATGAACTTACTTATAAGGATGGAGCACAGGTTGCCTGCGGATTTGGCACGGTATACGAGGCAATTGAAAAGATTGGCGTTTGTGGGAATGATGCCGTTTTGGTCACCGGATTAGGACCGGTAGGACTTGCGGCCCTGATGCTGGCAAAGGCTTTGGGTGCAAATAAACTGATCGGTGTGGAAATGAATGATTACCGGATCAAGCTGGCTAAAAAGCTGGGACTGGTAGACCATGTATTTAAGCCCGGAGATGATGCTCTTGAGCAGATTTTGGCAGTTACAGGCGGAAAAGGCGTGGAAAGGTCTATTGATGCATCTGCCAACGATGCAGGCAGACAGTTGGCGATTCGTGCGACCAGGGAATGGGGAAAGATTGCGTTTGTCGGGGAAGGCGGAACCTGTACCTTTAATCCCAGCCCGGATATCATACATGGTCAGAAGACGATCTTTGGCTCATGGGTGACTTCTCTTTGGAGAATGGAAGAACTGGTAGAGCGTCTGGTGCGCTGGAACATTCATCCGGAAGATCTGATCACACACGAGTTCCCGATTGAAAAGGCAGACGAAGCATACAGGCTTATGGCTGGCGGTCAGTGCGGTAAGGTGGCAGTGGTTTTCAATGACTGAGACGGAAAAGAGTGGAAGATAAATCGCTCACGCTGAGGAGTTTGTGTATGCGCTGTGTCCACAAACTCTGTTATGCGCAAAAAGCAGCGCAGAAATGAGGAAAAGATGGATAATAGAATTGACCAGAAAATGATCCCCGGCAGGACTTTATACAGTGGGGAAAGGATCCCATGTGTAGGGCTGGGAACCTTTGGGTCGGATAAATATGATGCGGATACGGTTTCGGAGGCAGTCTACGGCGCAATCAAATATGGCTACCGCCTGATTGATTGTGCAGCAGTCTACCAGAATGAGGACAAGATCGGCAAGGTGCTGCAAAGGCTTTTTGAAGAAAAAGAGGTGGATAGGAAGGATTTGTTCATCACTTCCAAGGTATGGAATGACATGCATGGAGATGGGGAAGTATTGGAATCCTGTAAGAAAAGCTTGGCGGATTTAGGGCTGGATTACATTGATTTATACTTCGTCCACTGGCCTTTCCCCAATTATCATGCACCTGGCTGCAGTGGTGATTCCAGAAACCCGGATTCCAGGCCTTTTTCCATTGAGGAATTTATGGGAGTATGGAGACAATGTGAGGAACTGGTGGATCAGGGGCTGGTGAGATACATCGGTATGAGTAATATGACAATTCCTAAGCTGGAAGCGGTTCTGCCTCTTTGCAGGATCCAGCCAGCCGCGTTGGAGATGGAGCTGCATCCGTCCTTCCAGCAGCCGGAGTTATTCGAATATGCGAAAGAACATCATATTCTGCCGATTGGATATTGTCCGATTGGTTCTCCGTCCAGACCGGAAAGAGACAGGACGGCGGAGGATGTGGCGGATACCCAGCTTCCGGCAGTAGTGGCAGCAGCCAATGCACATCAGGTGCATCCGGCAGTGGTCTGCTTAAAATGGGCTGTACAGAGAGGACAGGTTCCAATCCCTTTCTCGGTAAAGGAAGCCCAATACATTTCGAACTTGAAATGTGCTACGGAAGATCCCCTTACAGAAGAAGAGATGGAAGCAATCCGGATGGAAGATAAGAACTGCCGTCTGGTCAAAGGACAGGTGTTCTTGTGGGAAGGGGCTAACGGCTGGGAAGACCTCTGGGATTCGGAGGGTGTGATCGTAACAAAATGCACTGAATAGATGAATAATCACATTTGGCAAAGGTAAAGAAGAGGGCTGCAGTAGCAGCCCTCAGTCTGTTAGAAATCGGATATAAGTGCGGTCATCAAAACTTTTTTGGCGTTCTTTGATCAAGCGGACAGTATCAAACAGCCTGCAGCCCTGCGGATCTTTCTGGAGCATTTCTGCCAAAGCTTGTTCCGACTGGGCAAGAGTCTGATAAAGCCGGGGATATCCGTCAGAGGCAAGCACGATTTCATGAACGGAAGGATCCAGAGTTATGGTTTGGATCAGTGATTCCGGAATAGATGTTCCGTTCAGAACAGAATATCCATAGTCTGTTGCAGTAGAATTGGCAAACCGGATTGTCTGGACCATCCAGGGAAACAGTACATCCAGAACCGCTGCTTCATGTTCGGAAGGCAGAAAATCTCCATCTCGTTGCCGTAGCTCTTCGAGAATCAGGTTTCTCATTTCGCAAATGATCCGATCACTTTTTTTAGGGTTTTTGAATTCTTTTCCATCCACGAGGATCTGGCAGTCTCCAATCTGCCAGATGGTCCGACGATGTTTGGAATAAAGGGCGCAGACTGCCTGTAATCCTTTTTCTTGGCGTTCCTGTTTAGGGAAACTGATTTTTTCGTAACAATCGCTATAAGCTGAATTCACGGCAGCTATAAAATCAGAAAGATCCGCATCCGCAGGAAGAGTCTGCAAGGTTGCAGTGATCAGTTCAGCAGCTATTTTACCGGTTGTTTTCCCTTGATACCGAAAATCTGTTTTGGAAGATACACCGTCAATGACTGCGATAAAGTTTTCAGAGAGGAACAGGGCGTCTTCACACCGTTCCTCATCAAATTTTCCAATGCGCAGAGATTCCAGAACTTTCATGGCTTATTTTATGTCTCCTTATATCAAGATTTTGCCTTTTTCATTTTAATCAAATTGTTCCGGGCAGATTTGGGAAAGGGTATATTTGCTGCGCCGTTCCGGAGAACGGTTGATCCATCCGCCATGGGTGAAGTCTGGAACCGGAATAGGCATACTGCCGGCAGCAATGGAGGCTTCGGATAAGTAAGTAATAGACATCCACAGGGCAGTATCATATACGTCAATGGGTGGCGTGCCATTACGTACGCTGTCTATAAAGGCACACATAACCAGATAATCCATGTCATTGTGCCCTACCTTTTCAAAACCTTTGGCAGTATATTCCTTCCAAAGAGGATGGCGGTATTCGTCTTTGTATTCAGACAAAGGTGTCCATTCATGTTCACCATCGGGATTAGAAACCTCCTGCATGGTATCTGGTTCTATGAAAACAGAGTTCCTTTCTTCTAGCCAGATGCCGTGTGTTCCCTGGATTCTGCCATCTCTGGAATAAGGACGTGGAAGACTGCAGCCATGAGTCAGAGAGATGGTTTCACCGTTGACACATTTTAACAAAGAAATCACCACATCCCCTTCTTTCCACTGGGCGTTTGCCAGCTCCGGAACATTTCCGCGGTTGCGGCGTGCCCAGTCGCGCAGCCCGCATGCCTTAGATGCCATGGATACGATGGAAAGGATGCGGTTCCCGCGGTTCAGCCCAAGGAGCTTGGAAATAGGTCCCAATTGATGGGTAGGGTAGAGGTCACCGTTGCGATGGAGAAAATTTGGCATTCGTCCATGCTTTCGTTCACCGCCCGTAACAATCTGCTCCCGAAGGTCGTGTTCGTATCCTCCGGCTGCGTGTACGATTTCTCCGAACAGACCTTTCTGTGCCATATGAAAAACGGTGAGTTCATTATCACCGTAGCAGCAATTTTCCAGAAGCATACAAAACTTGCCGGTGGCTTCACTGGTTTTGACCAGATCCCAACAATCCTGTTCACAGGTGGCACCGCCGACTTCCAGACCTACGTGTACGCCTGCACGCATGGCGTCTAAAGCAATCGGAACATGAGTTGTCCAGGTGGTGCTGATGATTACCGCATCCAAAGGCTGCTTAAGCAGTTCATGGTAATCTCCGGTGGAAAAAGGGGCATTCAGACCTTTTTCGCTGCAGAGAGTAAGAAATCTTTCCACACGTTCAGGGTAAGTATCGCAGACAGCAGCAATCTCCACCCCTTCAATTGCAATGATGCTGGGCAGCAACACGACGCCACGGGCGCCAAGACCGATAATGCCCAGTTTTACTGTTTTCATAAAATAAATCCTCCTGATAAGGGTATTTTAACAACAGGCATCTGGTCCTGTCTCGCTTTGCGATGAACCAGATGCCTGTTATGATCAACATCAGAACAGTTCGCAGGGAGATTAATTATCGCCCATTTCCTGTACAAATCTGTCATATTGAGCCTGCTTTACAGCCTGGATCTTTTCAACATTCAAATCCTTGGCATTTTGTACGTAAGCATCCCATTCGGTTTCTATATCTGCTGTACCAACCACAAATCTTCCTGCCATTTCATAGATGTAAGTCTTTAAGTCACCGTTAAGACCGGAAATACTGTCGCTTTCTTCTGCTGTTTCTGCCGGAAGAGTCAAACCGGGAACTGCAAAAGGTTTGGTCTGGTCAGTATATTGCAGAATTGCCTGTGCTGTGCTTTCCGGGTAGGTTGCCAACAGGGCTGCCTCGCGGGCTTCCAGTTTGATGGTAGGACCGTCTACCCAGCATCCGTAGGTTTCCAAAACCTCTTTCGGGGATTTCCCGTCAGGGTCATTCAGGACTGCATCGGTGAAGGTATAAGTGCCATCTGCATTTTTGGTGTAGGTTTCACCTTCAATACCAAAATTTAATAATTCTGCGCCTTCATCACTGATCAGATAATTGATAAATGCCACTGCGATTTCAGGATTCTGGCAGGAAGAAGTTACCATATAGCCGTCTACTGCCATATCACCGATTACTTCGGTGGATTGGGCGTGCGGGCCTTTAGGCACAACAACCGGAATCAGTACTGCATCTTCTACACCGTTTGCCTTCAGGGTTGCTTCCAATGTAGGAATCTGGGAAGGATTAGCGGTAAAGGCGCCGACTTCATTGCGGGCTACCTTTTCAAACATCTTGCTTTCGTCACCCAGTGTCAAAAATTCGGGATCGATCAACCCGGATTCGTACATCTTATTCATCCAGGTAAACCATTCTCTGGCATTGTCGCTGATGTATTCATACTGCATCTGTCCGTTTTCATCAGGATACCAGCCGCTGGATTGGATCATATGTAATCCCCAGGCATTTCCCCAATAGGTGGTATACCAAACGCTTCCGCCTGCTGAATAGGGAACTTCATCGGATGGATCTCCGTTTCCATTGGCATCCTGCTCTTTAAAAGCAGTCAGGACAGTTTCCCACTCTTCAATGGTGGTGGGTACTTCCAGATTGAGTCTGTCCAGCCAGTCCTTACGGATAATAAATCCATAGGGTGAGAAATAAGCAGCTTCATTCATGGAATTGATAGAATACACATGTCCTTCAGAGGAAGTCAGTGCCCTTACACGAGGGAATTTTTCGTAAGCAGCTAAAATGGCATCGCCGTTTTCTTCAATATACTGTTCCAATGGAAGGATCACGCCTTCACTTCCAAGCTCTGCCAGCTTCAATCCGTTAGGCAGAAGCATGATGTCGGGCAGGTTTGCACCGCTTGCCGTTACACGCAGCTTCATGACTTCCGTATATTGCGCAGCAGCCGTTACATCCCAGTTGACTTTTACATTAGTACGTTTTTCGATTTCCTGCCATACAGGAAGATCAGCTGACAGGCTTGCAGAGCCCAGATCTGCACATGCAATCGTTAATTCTACGGGTTCAGCCAGCGGAAATGTGATCTTGGAGCTGGAATCTGCTTCAGAATCTACATTTGCATCGGAGCTGTCCGATTGTGCCGGTGCCTCTTCCTGCGCCGGAGCTGGTGTGTTGTCAGCTTCGTTGGATTTGTTTCCACAGGCCGATAAACCAAACGCCATAATAACTGCAAGTGAGAGGGCAGTGGCTTTTTTGAAAACCTGTTTAACATTGTTTTTCTTCTTCATTAAGTTTCCTCCTTTTTTGTTTGTGGTTTTATTCTAGCAAGGTTCTTTCTGTTGGCACAACAGTTCATTTTTGTAAGGCATTTATTTTTTGCGATGGCTGGACAAAAAGCTTTTTTCTTCCAGTATTGTATCATGCGCAAGAAATGTTTGTTGCAGCCCTTTTTTCCTTATATTAATATGAAGGTGCTGATCCAAAGTCAGTAAGCCAGTAAATCAGAAGACATTGTTTAAGGAACATTGTTTAAGAAAATTCATGCGAAGGAGAGGATATTATGAAACTGCATATCAAAAAAGATGCCGTAGAATTGGGATGTGCGGCAGCAGAGCTTACAGCCCGGCTTTTACGCGAAGCAATTGAGGAAAAAGGCTTTGCCCGGCTCATCTTGTCTACAGGGGCATCGCAATTTGAAACGCTGCAAGCTTTGGTAAAGGAGGATGTGGACTGGAGCAAGGTAACAATGTTTCATCTGGATGAATATGTGGCATTACCGGAAGAACATCCGGCAAGTTTCCGGAAATATTTGAAGGAGCGCTTTATTAATCTGGTGCATCCCGGATCCTGCTATTTGGTGGATGGCGATCCGGCTTCCATTCCGCGGCTGACAGAACTTTTAAGAGAAGCGCCTGTGGATGTGGGACTGATCGGTATCGGGGAAAATGCACATATTGCATTTAACGATCCCCCGGCAGATTTTCAGACGCGGGATGCTTATATCGTGGTGAACCTGAATGATACCTGCAAAAAGCAGCAGGTAGGCGAAGGATGGTTTCCGACGATTGATGATGTGCCGAAACAGGCCATTTCCATGACGGCATACCAGATTATGCAGTGCCGCCATATTATCTCCAGTGTGCCGCATCGTGTAAAGGCAAAAGCGGTTGCTGATACCTTACATAGTGAAATCGTAACCCCCGATATACCCGCAACCCTGCTGAAAACACACCCGGATTTCCAATTATTTGTGGATGAGGATTCTGCTGCTCTCGTTGAGGAGGATAAGATCGTTCAATTGGAACCCAGAAGAAAGATCACTGTGGCATTGGCCGGGGCAGGCGCCCGGGGCGTGCGTGTATATGGCGCTTACGCTGGTCTTTATCCGGAGGAAATGGAGATCGTGGCTGTTGCAGAACCGAATGAGGAGCGGCTGAGAGATTTTTGCAGGGAACACAATATTCCGGAGAATCGTGCGTTCCATACGGCTGAGGAAATGTTTGCCCTCCCGAAAATGGCAGATATGGCATTTATAGCTACGCTGGATAAAGAGCATGTTGCCCATGCTGCGGCAGCAATTGAACAGGGCTATGACCTGCTTCTGGAAAAGCCCATTTCGGATTCCCTGACAGAATGTGAAAAGCTGCTGGCATTAGCGGAGGAGAAAGGGGTTAAGGTCAGTCTTACGCATGTGCTGCGCTATGCGCCTTTTTATCAGAAAGCAAAGCAGATTTTAGATCAGGGGATGCTGGGAAAAATAGTCAGTGTACAAACAAGCGAAAACGTCAGCTATTGGCATGCTGCCCACAGCTATGTGCGTGGAAATTTCCGGCGCAGTGAAGATACCAGCCCTATGATCATGGCAAAATGCTGCCATGACCTGGATTTGATTGTTTGGCTGACGGGCAGCCATTGCAAAGCAATCTCATCTTTTGGCGGCAGGTCTGTATTCAGCCGGGAAAATATGCCGGAGGGAGCCACACCTTATTGCTATGATGGGTGTAAGGTGAAAGACAATTGCCAATTTGATGCGGAGAAAATTTATATGACCGGATCGACAACCGGGTATGACTATAAAGGGGCAGGACAATTGCAGTTTGCTGTTACCAGTGATACCACCAGGGAAGGGATTGAGGAAGCCTTGAAACATGGTCCTTTTGGAAGATGCGTATATTGCAGTGATAATACAGTGGTGGACCATCAGGTTTTGTGCGCGGAAATGGAAAATGGCGTTACGGTGGATTTTTCTATGTGCAGCTTTGGGCACAGGGATTACAGGCTGCTCCATATTCTTGGAACGAAGGGCGAGCTGGAAGGAAATCTGGAAGAGGAGAGCCTTACCGTACACCTTCATGGGGGAGAAACCTATACCTATAATCTGCATGTGGGAAAAACCATTACCGGTCATGGCGGCGGAGATTTCCGTATGCTTTCCGATGTGCTGGCAAATGAGCGTGGAGAAATGCCTGCGGCTATGACAAGCCTGCGCCGCTCCATGGAGAGCCATTATATGGCGATTGCAGCAGAAGAATCCCGCAAGCTTGGCGGACAGAAAATTGAGATGAAAGCCTTTTTAAAGACAAAGGAGTAAGGATGGATATTGATAATATCAAAAAATCATTATCTCTGGAGGAAAAAGCAGCTCTTTGTTCAGGGGAGGGCTCCTGGAGCACCAAAGCATTCTTACAAAAGGGGATCCCTGCCATTATCATGACAGACGGACCCTGCGGAGTGCGCAGACAGAAGCCGGATAAAAAGGGAACTTTTCCGGCGACCTGCTTCCCGGCGCCCTGCCTGACGGCCAGTTCTTTTGATACCGGGCTATTGTATGAAATCGGGCAGGCTATGGGGCAGGAATGCAGGGCGCTTGGCGTATCCCTTTTGCTGGCGCCCGGCATCAATTTAAAAAGGAGCCCTTTAGGAGGCAGGAATTTTGAATATTATTCTGAGGATTCGTACTTAAGTGGTATGCTGGCGGCGGCCTTTATCCAGGGAGTCCAGAGTGTGGGTGTGGGAGCTGTGGTGAAGCACTTTGCGCTGAACAACCAGGAAAATTGGCGGCTTGTCAGTGATTCCCAGGTAGACGAGGAAACCATGCGAAACTTTTACCTCAAAAGCTTTGAAATTGCTGTAAAGCATGGAAAACCAGTGGCAGTGATGACGTCTTATAACCGGATCAACGGAACTTATGCCAGCGAACACGAAGGGCTTTTGACAGATCTGCTGCGCAAGGAATGGGGATTCGAAGGGCTGGTGATCAGCGACTGGGGGGCGGTGAACGACCGGGTTGCCGGTCTTCGCGCCGGAATGGATTTTGAAATGCCAGGAAGCGCCAATGTGAATGACCCGCAGATCGTCAAAGCGGTAAGAGAAGGAAAATTGCCGGAGCAGGTCCTGAATGTTTCTGTGGAACGGATTTTGCAATTGGTGGAACGGACTATGCCCATAGAGGGAGAGATTCCTTTGCTGGATGAGGAAAAAGGCCATGTGCTGGCCTGCAAGGCAGCAGCACAGTCTATGGTATTACTGGAAAATAACGGAATCCTTCCTTTGTCCGACAGAGCGGCAGTGATCGGACGTCTGGCAGAGGAACCTCATTTGCAGGGTGGCGGCAGTTCCCACGTCAATCCTACCAGGGAAGAATCCTTTCTGGAGGTATGTGCACGAAACGGAGAGATGCCTGCATATGAACCGGGAGTATCGTTTGAAGGAGAGGAAAAAGCACAACAGCTTTTAGAACAGGCAGTCCGCCTTGCGAGGAGAAGTGAGAAGGTACTGCTGTTTCTTGGATTGACGGCGGCAGATGAGTCGGAGGGGTTCGACAGGAAAACCATGGACTTGCCGGAAAATCAAATCAGACTGGCAGAAGAGGTTTTGGAAGCCAATTTCAATACTGTGATCGTGGTGATGGCAGGTGGGGTACTGGACTTGTCTTTTGCGGAAAAGGCAGCGGCAATCCTGTATGTATACCTTGGAGGGCAGGGGGGAATGAGTGCTTTGTATGACCTGATCTTTGGGCGTATATCTCCTGGTGGAAAGCTGGCGGAATCCTTTCCCTTTCATATAGAAGATACACCTTGCACTCCATGGTTTGGACAGCGGGATACGCTTTATGGAGAAAAGGGTGAGATTGGTTACAGGTACTATGATAAACAAGATTCTGAGAGAGAGGTACGCTGGCCTTTCGGACATGGTTTGACCTATTCCCGATTTGAGCTTTCCGATGTATCTGTGCAGAAAGAAGAGGAGAATATCCGTGTGAATGGTATCCTTAAAAATGTGGGAAGTATGTCTGCTGCGCAGGTAGTACAGATTTACCTGACGATGCCGGGGGAAACTGCCCATCGGTTGGTGGGATTTTGGAAAAAGGAGCTTTCGCCGGAACAAAAAGAAACATTTTCTGTAGTGATAGAAGGCGACCAGCTTATGGCTTTTCGTGAGAGCACAGGAAGCCTTGAGCGGATAGAAGGAAGCTATCTGGTCGAAGTGGGATTTTCCAGCAGGGATATTTGTTTTTCTACTGAAGTAATGTCGGAAATACACATTCAAAGACCGGTAATTGCCCGGCTTGGAGATTCAGGGGAATTGTGTTCAAAAACACAAGGACGAGGGTTTCATGCCAATTCCACGGTGACGGATCTACAGGGCACACCTATAGGAGATTTGTTGTATAAACGTCTTTTACAGCAGCTTCAGGAACAATTGGAAAAGGGAGAGTGTGACGAGAATTTTTATCATATGTATTTGGCACAGATACGGCAATATCCGTTGCGGACTTTTGTGCTTGCAACTCACGGCGCTTTCAGTTTTGCTATGTTAGAACGTCTGCTGGAACTGCTTTCCGCTCCTGAACCGGATATGGAAGAAGCGGAAAGCCTGTTGCGGATCATCCGTGTCATATAGCTTTTAAGGAAGCAGATCGTTATTGGTGGTCTGCCGGCGATGTTCGCCCGGCGTAATGCCCATGTATTTCTTGAACAATCTGCGGAATGTAATGTCATTTTCATAGCCTGCAGCTTTCGAAATGTCATTGATCGACATATCAGTTTTGGACAGAAGGCTGCAGGCGTATTCTATTCTTTTACGACTGATATAATCCAGAAAATTACAGTCTGTGATTTGCTTGATCTTACGGCTGATGCTACTTTCAGAAATTTGAAAGACTTCCGCCAGCTTTCCCAGCGACAGATCCTCATCATAAAGGTGGAGCAGAAGATAATCCATCAGTGACTGGGCGGAATCCTGTGTCTGCTGTTCCTTCCATTCCAGTGTTCCTTGTTCTAACTGGTCGCAGACCAGCAAAGAGAGGTTTTTTAGCTGGTCAAAAGCGTTTGGCTGATCCGGTGTCCAAAGCTTGAGGGCGGAAAAATCACCGCATAATTTCTGCTCTCGTTCTGCCCTGGAGATGGCAGAAAGCAATTGTTCTTTTGCGTGGAGCAGATAACTTTTTTTTACCAGTCCGTCACAGCAGACAGACTGAAAATAAAGTATGAGATTATTGCGGGCTTCCGTGGTCTGTCCGGCGCCGAAAGAAGCAGGCAGGGATTTCAGGCAGGAGGGCAGAGACAGTGCGAGGATACCGGACTGCTCTATGTGATGCCAGTAAGTACCTCTGCATAAAGGGGATAAAGGCAGGTATTCTGTAGCGTTTTTTGCCTGCTGATAGGCGGTACCCAGCAGTTCCGGGTCTGTTACCGGATTACTGATGCCCAAAAAGGCAGTGGGTGAAATTTGCGGTAACAGATTCAGCAGATGCGTGCAGGCATTTTCGCAGTCTTTTGTTTCAAAACCATTGATAAGAAAAATACCGTAATGTTTGCGGTATGTCACATACAGGCAGACAGTTCTGTCATTTTTGACCTCTTTTGTAATATTTTTGAGAAAATCCTGATTGGCGCAATCTGTAAGGATACAACAGCATACAAGATTGCTCCAGGGCAATTCAACGCCAAGTTTTTGTAAACCCGGCAGAATGGCAGATCTGGGCTGTGCGCCTTCCAGCAGCTCCATAAGGAGGCTGTTGACCAAAAGAGGACGGTAAAGCAGGATCTGCTCTTCCAAAAGGGATTTATCTTCAAAAATTGAGCTGATAATTGTTTTTAAGGCTTCATACTCTACCTCCGGATTTGTCGTCAAGTCCTGAGGACCAATGACGATGTCGGCAATTTCCCGGATCGGGGCATAATTTTTACGGCATATTGTCTGGGTCACAATAAGGCCGAGGAACATGGTCAGAACCCAGATCCCGCTAAAAATGAACACCCAGAAAATAGCTCGTTGGCGCAAAAATTCTTTGGAATATCCTGCATAGCCTGTAAAGCCAGAATGGTTTGCGGCATTGCTTTGGTAATTTCCGGATGTTAAAAGCGTATCGAGCAGAATATGGGAATCTGTATCCTCTGCTGCATCGCAAGCCGTAAGCAGATTACCGGATGAGTCAAACAGATAAAACTCCATGGAATCGTTATTTAACAGTTGTATAATATCTTTTTGTATTTGGCGTTCATCCAGAAAGATAAACAAATTTCCATAACGGTCACTGTTACTGTCTATGACAGAGAGCACCAAAAGAGGATGCTGGGGCGCATTCGTTCCTTCCGTGGAATTTTTGGGCAAAAACAGGAAGTTACCAGGGCTTAGCGGGCGAAGATAACTGGAAGACGCATTGGGGCTCATGTTAAAAATACTCTGATAAAAGCTTTCCAGCGTGATGGTGCCGTAATCGGATATGACATATTCTTTATTGTAAAGATAAACGGCCAAAGTAGCTGCAAAGCGGTTTAATGCTTTGGCGGATACTAAGTCATGCTGGGCAGAAAAGAGCATGGTGGAATCCAATCGTGAAAAATTCAAATCGGCTGTCTTGTCGGAAGCCAGGTTCATGAGACGTTCATTGCGTCCTACGCTGGCAGAAAGCTTTTGACAGGCAGCAAGCTGGTCATCGGCGTAATAAGCAAGACTGGCAGCAGCACGTACCGCATCGTCATGATAAGAATGGGAGGACTGGCGAAAGACTAGTATGGCGGTGACCGCAATTAATAGCGAGGTGGAAAATGCATATTGTATATAATTATGTAAAAACATGCGTTTATATGTATGGGAACGTTTAGATAAATGAATTGTCTTTGCCATAATTGAACCCCCCGCAGATTGTTAATGCCCTCTCCGGGGACAGTAACTCTAAATACATTATAATAATAGTATAAAAACATCATTGATGCAACAAACGGTTTTTGAGGGGGATACAATTTTTGAACAGGCGGAATAAGTCGGCAAAAATAAATGTCCTACAAGAATGGTTTGTTGTCGGGCATAACGGAATAAGTCATAATGGGCATATCAGATAGTGTAACCGGCGCACTGGATTTCTGATTCGGCCGGAAGAAGGGAGAATAATGTATTGAAGGAGAAAATATCAAATCAGACAAAACGACCTGTCAGAAAAAGGATGGCGGACTGGTGGCGGCAATTTGCCAAAAATGTAAAAAGGGACAGAGCTTTGCTCATTATAGTACTTCCGGCAGTGGTGCATTATTTGGTTTTTATCTACTACCCTATGTTTGGAAATATCATCGCATTTGAAAAATATTCGCCCATGAAAGGACTTTTAGGGAGTGAATGGGTAGGACTGCGGTATTTTAAGCAGTTTTTTCAGTCTCCGTATTTCGGCAGAGTATTGCGTAACACCCTGTTGATCAGTGTGTACAGTATTTTGTGGGGATTTCCCATTCCTATTTTGTTTGCGCTAATGACAAATGGGTTACGCCAGGGGGCATATAAAAGGATTGTGCAGGCAGTAAGCTACATCCCCTATTTTATATCAACGGTAGTTATTTGTGGTATGCTGGTAAATTTCCTCTCACCCAGCTCAGGAATTGTCAATTCGATCATCAAAGCTTTCGGTGGCGAGCCCATCAATTTTCTGATG
>ERZ808054.293-NODE-293-length-56136-cov-11.985819_pt1 | contig 56136 bp, 61 predicted proteins | sample MGYA00380201_ERZ808054 | MGnify/ENA primary metagenome ERZ808054 (study PRJEB31490, sample SAMN06133419) | mouse gut metagenome | isolation source: Z5_2 | host: mice | place: China: Chengdu | collected 2015-05 ... | reverse complement strand
GTGACAGGATTCGAACCTGCGACCTCCTGGTCCCAAACCAGGCGCTCTAGCCAAGCTGAGCCACACCCCGCTGGTTTCCTGTTGCACACTCTCACGCAACGCAAGATATATTATAAGATATGACTTTACTTCTGTCAACAATAATCTTTCAAAAAATACAATTTTATATATAATTAATAGTGAAATGCACATTCCCGTCTCTGTCAAGATCCATAATCACATAAGAGGGTCTTCTTCCCTCCTGTCTGGGGTATGTAAGGCTGCCTGGGTTGACTGCAATGATATCTCCCGCTATATCAATCACTGGTCTGTGGGTATGACCATACAGAACGATATCCACTCCCCGCATCCTAGCTTCATGTTTCAAATTTTCGTTACTCATAGATACATAATAGTTGTGCCCATGGGTAAGCCAAATTTTATATTTTCCCACCATAAATTCTTTTTCCCTGGGAAGATCTGAAAAAAAGTCATTGTTTCCCGTGACCATCTGGACCGGGCACCCTGCGCTTTCTGCAATCAGATATTCACTTCCCTCGATGTCTCCACAGTGGATGACCATATCCACCGGCGCTATTCGCTCGAGCACTTTTATGTAATTGTCATTTTTGCGATGTGTATCACTGACAATCAATATTTTCATATATGCTTCTCCAAATCCCTTCTATTTTCATTTTATCTGTCAAAATACGCCTGCAGCTTTTCCTTCATGGCACGCAACGCCTTGCCCCTGTGGCTGATCTTATTCTTTTCCTCTTCAGTCAGCTCCGCCGTGCTTTTTCCATAAGAGGGTACCATAAAAATCGGATCATATCCAAATCCATTCTTACCCTTTTCTGCATAGCCAATCCTGCCTTCTATCGTCGCCTCCGTCGCAAGTTCGTTTCCATCAGGAAGAACACATGCAATCGCACAGACGAACCTTGCCGTCCTCTCTTCCTCCTTGACGCCCTTAAGACGCGCAATCAAATTTTTGTTTTTTTCACTATAAGGCGTATTTTCACCCAGATATCTTGCCGAATAGATTCCCGGCTCCTTATCCAGATAATCAATCTCCAGTCCAGAATCATCTGCCAACACAAGCGCTCCATGAGCTTCCCCTGCAACCGCCTTTGCCTTTATCAGTGCATTTTCCGCAAAGCTCTTTCCATTTTCCTCTATCCAAAGCTCAATTCCCGCTTCTTTCATGGAAAGAATCTCCACCTCTTCTCCAGCTGCCGTAAGACCAGACAGAATCATTTTGATTTCTTTCATTTTGCCTGCATTTCCTGTGGCAAAGATAATTTTTTGCATAGCAAACAACTCCTTTTTAATCCGTTTCCTCGTAAGCTTTCATAATTGCGTTGAAAATACCTGAGGCAATTTTTTCCTGATATTCGTCTCGCCCTAAAAGAACTGCTTCCTGCGGATTCGTGATATATCCCGTTTTGATGGAAACACCCGGAATCGTTATATTCTTAAGGGCATATTCCCACGCCCCCGCTTCTTTGAGTCCAAGCGCCTTACCTCTAATGCTGGTCACAACCTCTCTTTCCAGAAGGTCCGCCAACTCCACATTTCCAAATCCCGGAATAAAATAATCTCCATTATACACGGCGGTCGTGCCGTAAACGCCGCTGTCCCCGTCTGCATCCACCTGAATGCAGATATACATATCGGCTCTGGTCTCATTTGCAAGCTTCACCCTCTCTTCCTGCACCGGGTTCGCATCATCCATCCTTGTATAATATGCTTTAATATCGGTTTCGTCCAGCTTTTCCTTTAGTTTCTGGGCAATCTTAAGATTGATTTCTTTTTCAAAGAGCCCATCCTTTACATAACCACTATCCACTCCCCCGCAAGCGGGATCGATTACTACAATTTTATCATACAACTCTCTCGGACTCAAAAAGCTGACATACAAATCATTATTTTCTAAAATGGTACGGTATTCAAATATGCCTGTCAGCATAAACCTAAGCTGTATACCGCCTTCTATCTCTTCACAAACTCCCTGCTTTATCATCTCACAGTCTCCTGCAATTGCATTCACTTCATAAAAAGCAGATTCCACTTCGCTGATCAATATGCAGAGTTCCTGATCCATATAATGATTTTCAACAATGATATCCTCTGCCCTGCATTCTTTCGGAAGGGGAATACAAAGATAATCTCCATCCCCTCCCTCATCAGATGTAAAAATCAGCCCCTGCTCACTGGATGCTTCTTCCTGTACATCCCTGCGCACCTCATCCTGTGCAACGTCAGAGATTGTAATGACTTTTCCCGCGGACATGTATAGAATCATTCCCATGGCAGCAGCGGCAAAAACAACGCTGCCTATGACCGTCTTTTTCATCAAATCAAACTGCATCGAACACTCCTACCACTTTCTCTTCGGCGGCTTTGGTCCTGGGAACTGATAAAAATAAGTTTTCATCATTCCATTGTATATTTTCCTGTTCTTTGCCGCCTTCATTCCAATCATATCCTCCGCCTGCTCATACGCTGTAATCAGATACAATGACCATGCGTCCAGGGCCTTAAACCGCTCTCCAATCGCCCCATACAATTCAGGCAGATTTTTCTTTTCTTCTATACGTTCTCCATAAGGAGGATTGGTGATGATAAAACCATATTTTTTACTGTGCCGAAGCTCCCTTAAATCCCTTTTCTGAAAATGAATCATCTTATCCACTCCTGCAAGTCTTGCGTTTTCCCTTGCTATGGATACCATTCCATCGTCAATATCATATCCTTGAATATCCGTATGTACATCCATCACGATTTCTTCCCTCGCCTCATCTGCTGCATCATACCACTCCCTCGCAGGAATCATATGCGTCCAGCTCTGGGCGGTAAAATTCCGATTCATGCCTGGTGCAATATTTGCTGCCATCATTGCAGCTTCAATCGGGAAGGTACCGCTTCCGCAAAAAGGATCCACCAAAATGCGATCTCCTTTCCAAGGCGTAAGCATAATAAGCGCCGCTGCAAGATTTTCTGCAATAGGCGCCTTTGCAGTGAGTTTTCGATAGCCCCTTTTGTGCAAGGAATCTCCTGTGGTATCAAGCGCTGCCGTCACTTCGTCTTTCATCAAAAATACTCTGATTGGAAAGGATGCGCCGCTTTCCGGAAACCACTCCACATGATGCACCTCCTTCATCCGCTCCACCATAGCCTTTTTCATAATAGACTGAATATCCGAAGGACTGAACAGTTTGCTCTTGACGCTTGCTGCCTTAGTGACCCAGAATCTCCCGTCTGAAGGAATCATCTCCTCCCACGGTATGCTTTTTGTCCCCTGAAAAAGTTCTTCAAAAGTCTCTGCACGAAAGCTTCCCGCTTTAATAAGGATGCGCTCTGCGGTGCGCAGAAAGATGTTGGCACGGCAGACAGCCTCCGCATCACCAATAAAAGTAACTCTGCCGTCTTCCACTTTTATAACTTCATATCCTAAATCTGTAATTTCACGTTTTAATATAGACTCCAGACCAAAATGACAGGGAGCTATCAGTTCATATCGTTTCATAAACGCCTCTTTTCCACAAATTTCTTAAGAATTATACCACAATCATTTTTCTTTGTATAGAAAGAGGTTTGCTTTCCATCGAAAAGATGTGGTAGTTCAACCGCCTCCTTTCCTTGCCGGCTGAATCGTTATGAAAAGGCGCCCCTAAAGGGCGCCTTTTCTACAAATCCACTAAAACTCGTTGTTCTTTTTATTGCTGTCTTTGCAGTTAGAAGAATTAGAAGAGCTGTTCTTCTGGCTGTTCTGGCTATTCTGGTTGGATTTGTTTTCCTGATTCTGATTGTTCTGGTTGTTCTGATAATCATTCTTAGACATATTTGTTTCCTCCTGATTCTTTAGGTTACAGGAGTAGTATTTTCTAAATAACAATCTTTTATACTTTTTATTTATGGTACTTTAGTACTTATTTTTATTATAACTTTTTAAACCATATTTTTGCCTTATCCACAGCATTTAATCCAAACTCTGCACAGCGCCTGCCGGCTTTTATTCCCAATTTCAAAATCTGCGTTCCACATTCCAATGCCTTTTCGCCATATGAATTTCCCTGTTTCTTCTGGTCTGCCAGATCGGCAATATTTTTTGCAATCAATCTCGGGCTTCCAAGCTCACCGATAACCTCCTCTTCTGCCCTGCCGTCACGCACTTCGATTTCAATATATTCCTGATAATACGCCACATGGGGCGCCGCCTCCGCGCTGCCCAGCCTTCCGTTCAATGCTCTCTGCAGTTCTGTCAAAAAATCAGATTTCGTCATATTCCCCTCCGCAGTGTTTCCTGTGGCAGATTACAATTTGTCCATTCCCTGCCCATAATCCAGCTTTTTTATCCCTTCATCAGGATTTGCCATCAAATCTGCCATAGTTCTAAATGCCTGCATCGCCATCTTCTCTTTGTTGCAAGTTCTGGAATTCTTTCCGGTATCTTTGATTAAATTGTATCGATTCATCTGCCATACATACAAATCGCAAAGCGTATAACCGCACACTTTCAGCTTATCCATAAACGTGTGATGCTCAATATAGTATATGAGTTCTTCATAAATTTGTCCCTTGGACAAAATATCCTTCCACAGTGCATCCGCCCATTCCCTGGAAAGTTCCGCGTAATCGCAGATTTCATAAAACGCCTGACATACCTTTATTTTGGTTGCATCATACACAATCCCCTGCATGAATCCACTTCCTGTTCAAAAATTGTTTGCATTCAGCATATCCCTTTTTTTATAAGAAGTCAACCGCCTTGCCTAATTGCCAGAAGATTTTCATCCGTCTAAAGGAATCAAAGTCTAAGCTGATTCGCACACCGGAAAACTGCCTCCGGCTTTACAAGAGGTTCTGTTCCCTTCTGCACTGCCTCCAGCCACTGTCTACAGTCAATGGTACCTTCTTCTCCTCCGCCGCCCTGTGCCGCTTTGTCCATAAATACGCCCCAGGTGGGCACTCCTCTTCTGCGGACTGCATGTGCCTTTCCATAATAAATATCTCCCAGTTCTCCCTTTTGACAAGCTGCATGAAGATTCTGCACCTCTGGGCGAAAACGATTTTGATAGCCTACCGTAAACTGCATTCCTGACGCTTTCCATGCTGCAACCATTTTTTCCGCCTCTTCCGTGCTATGGGACATGGGCTTTTCACAGTAAACATGCTTCTTAGCGCCGAAAGCCGCAACTGCAATTTCACTGTGAGATACATTTGGCGTGCAGATATGTACCACTTCCACCTCTGCGTCCGTCAGCAGATCACGGTAATCTTTGTATATCCTTGCCCCCAATGCTCCGAATTCCTCCGCTGCTTTTCTCGCCCTTTCCTCGATAATATCACAAAACGCCACGATCTCATTTAAGCCTCCATTGTTCTTCAACGCCGGGAAATGTTTCTGATTAGCAATTCCTCCGCAGCCTATAATTCCGATTTTTAATTTACTCATACTTTCCTCCATTCTTTTCTGCGTTTTTTAACTATATTTACTCGAAAAAAACAGCCTCCCCTGTCCGGGACGACTTCCATGCCGCTTCCATTACAGCAAGCACCCTGCGCACTTCCGGAATTTTAATTTTGGATTCCCCTCTTCCATTCAATACGTCCGTTACATTCCGATAAAACTCCAGCCAGTCTGTCTCTACCTCCAGCAAGGGTTCTTCCACAATGCCCCCTGGCGGAATAGGAGCAAACTGCCTGGTAGGTCCGGCCTCCGTCTCTGTGATCTGGGGCGGCAGCTTTTCCAGCATCTTCCCTGTCCGGTAAATAGCGCCGTCGCAGCCAAAGCTATGAATCAGCAAGGTTCCCTTGCTTCCCGCCGCAAGCCATCTCGGCTGATAGCTTAAAATGTAAGTGGACAGCTCAATATGTGCGGTGATACCGTTATCCAGCTTTAAAAGAATTTTAAAATAATCGTCCACTTCCTCATGAAGGACATTTTTAATATCCGCATAAATAGATTTTATTTTTGCCTCCGGCATCATATACAAAATCTGATCGATCAAATGAACACCCCAATCGTAGATCATGCCGCCGCCATACTTTTGATAAATATGCCATTCATGCATATAACCGTTTCCTGAATGAAGCTTGGATTCAATGGTAAAAATATCTCCCAGCATTCCTTTGTCATATGCCTCTTTCACAATCAGCATATCCTTGTCCCATCTTCTGTTTTGATGGACGGTAAAAAATACCCCCGCCTTTTTGCACGCCGCCTCCATTTCATCCAGTTCCTGCACGTTCATTGCCGCCGGTTTTTCCGCAATCACATGTTTCCCTGCCTCTTTTCGGCGTTCTTCCAGAATATCACAGACTGCCGCAATCTCCACATCAGCGCGGGGGGCGTTCTCTCCATGCCATTTTCCCATTCCTCCATAACCAATAATTCCTAATTTCACTTGCATCTTAACTTTACCTCCATTTCAAAGCCTTACAAATCCCAGCGTTACTTCCTTCAAATCACAAAATTACGAAGATAATTCCTGCTCAACAAAATAGCTTTTTTTGCTTCCTCGATGCTTCCCTCAAAAGATTTATCCTCAACCTCGATACAGCTGCAGCCCTGATATCCAATATCCGTCAGTGCGGAGACATAACGTCCCCAATCCACATCTCCTAGCCCCGGAATCTTAGGCGACATATACTCCAGGGGCGTTGCCATGATTCCCACATCTGCCAGCTTGTCCCTATATACCTTAATATCCTTATAATGTATATGAAAGATCTTATCCCTGAACTCATAGATAGGACGAATATAATCAATTTGCTGCCATACGAAATGGGAAGGATCATAATTGATTCCTAAATTGGGACTGTCCAGAATTTCAAAAATCTCCCTCCAGTTTGCAGGTGTTGTCATCAGATTCTGTCCCCCCGGCCATTCATCCTCCGTAAACAACATGGGACAATTTTCAATGGCAATTCGTACATTTTTCTCTTCCCCATAACGAATAATGGGCGGCCAGATTTTCTTTACCAGTTCCAGATTTTCCCTCACGCTTAATCGGGGATCTCTACCGATAAAAGTCGTAATCATATTCACCCCTAACAACGCTGACGCATCCATCAGCCTGTAAATATGATTAATATAGTATTTCCTTTTTTCCTCATCCCGTTCCATTGTATTGGGATAATAAGCAAGAGAGGATATCTCTACTCCTTTTTTGCGGCAATATTCCCTGATTTCTTCTGCCTTTTCCTCTGTCAGCTGAGCCACATCGATGTGACTCACTCCCGCATACCGTCTCTTTGCTCCCTCCCGGGGCCAGCATGCAACCTCCAGGCATTCCAGACCGTTTTCCGAAGCGAAATCCACCACTTCTTCAAAGGTCATGCCTTCACAAATCGAAGTAATCAATCCCAGTTTCATAAGCTCTGCTCCTTTTCTTTCTTTGATATATTTATTGTAGCAGACTCACATCAAAACAACTTCCATGGGTATGTTGCAGTTTAATCGCATGATTGACATTTTTTCTCCCCCGAAAAAACAAAAAGGTCTGAATTCAATACATAATTCTGACCTTTTTGTTTTTCATAACAATTTATTCAATTTAATAAAAACGATTTCATTCGCTTCAAGAGACACCGCAAACTTAAGCGCATCTTTCTCCGTCTCACACTTTTGCATGGTCAGCTTCGGTTCACAGACACGGCGGAAATATTTAATATCATCCCTGGACAGTTCCTTTTCATATCCTAATTCCGCCCAAATATCCAAGATACTGCCACTCTTCTCATTGACACGGTACAGCTTCATCTGATACTCCCCGCTCTCCACACGATTTAGCGTAAAGTGAAGTTCCAGCTTATCTTTATCATCAAAATATTTCCATATATGTTCCCTGTCTATTTGATTTTCATCAGTAAAATAGTAATTATAATTCAACGGCTTTTGATTATGACAGATAATACCGTAGGCATGATGCTGGTTTGTGGAAATCAGATAATTTTGTCCATGTCCGATATAATGAGGGTATAAACGGTTTAAAAAGTCATATGCAAATCCGGCTGGTTTTAAAATATTATCCTTTGAAAGAAGTCCCATACTGCCGGGAAGTAATGCATTGCTGTCAAAATACTCCGCCACATGGTCGCTTCCAAGAAAATAATCCAATTCGTCAATTTTCCCATATGCATCCAATATATTTTTGATCACATACGCTCCCTTAAAGCAGGAATCATTAATATAGTTCCGATCCGATATGCTGAGATTCCACTCTGTAATATAAAATTTCACCTCCCCCATACCTGCCTTCCCTGCAAGCTTCTTCATAGTCTGAATTTTATGCAGAAGAAATTCATTGTCCAGACTTCTTTTGGCATAGTAATCCATCTTATTTTCTCCCCGCTCATAGGCAAAGCAGATTGCGGACAGATAATCCGGCTGATATTCCTGGTTCTTCCATTCTTTTAGAAAATCTACAATCTGCATGTCCTCATAGTCCACACGAATTCCATAACCTCCGATTTCCATGGTGCTGTATCTTCGGATAACCCGGCAAGCATGATTAAACCATTCAAAATACTCTTTCTGGGTATTCTTGCCCGGCTCCTTCCTCTCATCCAGCCAGATCTCTATTCTCCAGTTCTCTGGTGCAATCCTTTTTAAACTGTACAAAATTATACATCCCCTGTGCAGCAACCAACACCGACTCCGCAGCACCCACTTCCCTAAGCCGCGCCATTGCCTCCTTTTGAGGTACTTCCTGATATTTCAGTTCCCTTGCCAATTCCAGATGCTTCTCAAGCCCTCCCTGTGCCAATGCCGCATCCCAATGAGGTTTGTTTGGTTTGGTAGCAAACATGCCAAAATCCGGTACAAAGCCAAGGTACGCGGAACCTGTTTTCTGAAATGTCTCAAAATATTCCTGCATAACAGGCGTATAGGGAGTTTCCGGATTATGTATCTCAATGCCTACCTTTACGTCATAAGCCTCCGCGTAAGGCGCCAGCCTTGCCATCCCGGCAGGACTTAAAAGGAATTGCTCCCTCATAACCTTGCAGCCCAGACGGTTTGCACTTTTTACATCCTGAATCGCCCTTTCCAGCATTTCATCTTCCGTGAGATTTCTGTCTCCCCTTAATCCCCGATCCATATTGGCGGAATAACAAATAGGTTTGATATCGTAATATTCCGACATTGCACGGATTTCCCCCAAAAACTGATTGCTGATATAGGGATAAGAGGGAATCATCTGCGTTGCAACAATTTCATATCCTTCAGCCCCAATCTCCTTGGCTATCCGGATGCAATCCTCCAGAGTCAATTCTCCCCTGCAATATTCCCTGGTAAAGCAGTAAAGAGTAACACCAATTTTAATATCGCTCATGCCATCCTCCCTTCATTCTTTCTCAAAACCAGCCGCTTGCTTCCGCATCCGTCAATGGGCATATACTGCGTATCACTGATTGGCATATAGGGAGAATGAAACATCAGCCTGACATCAATGTCATGCTCCCCCTCCTCAAAGCCTCCCATATAAAAGACTTTAATGGTTGCAGGCTCCAAAATCTGCCAAAATTCCGATACCAGATCACGAAGCTGGCAGACCCCAAACTCCTTATCATGAAGGCAAAAGCTGATATCTTCTTTGGGAATTTCTTCTCCATCGATCCGTACGCCAAACTCATCGATCACCGACAGAAAATGTCCTCTGTAATAAAATGATATGTATTCTATTGATTCATGACCTGTATTCAAACAGGCAAATCAAAAAGGGCAAAAAAAGATAGATTTTTTGTACCTGTAAGATTCTTGGTTTTGTAAAGTTATTAAAAAAACACTGTGCAATCGGTTTCCCTTTTACACAGCGTCCTTTATTTTATCTGTTTCCACATTGTTTCCAATAACAATCTTTTTGTATTCACAGCCGAATCAATGTTTATGTGAAAAGCAACATTGTGGGAATTTTGCGGCTCTTCAGCATTCTGAAAAGAGCCGGCAAACCACCGGCTCTCATAAAATGCCCCATCACCCTTTCACACTTCCCATCGCCACTCCCTGCACGATATATTTCGAGAGGAACATATAAATAAGAATAATCGGCAGGATAGAAAATACAATCATCACATATACCTGCCCCATATCAAATTTCAACCAGTCGGTAGATCGCAATTGTGCAATCAGGATAGGCAGCGTCTTCTTTTTATCCGTATGGAGAATCAGTGCCGGCGTAAAATAATTATTCCAGCTTGAAACAAATGTGAAAATTGCCTGTACTGCAATTGCCGGCTTCATCAGTGGAAGCACAATGGAATTAAATGTTCTAAATTCTCCCGATCCGTCAATGCGCGCCGCTTCTATGAGGGATAACGGCAGAGAACTTTCCATATATTGTTTCATATAGAAGAAAGTAATCGGCGCCGCGATAGATGGCACGATCAGTGGAATAAATGAGTCATCCAGTTTCATCTTTCCTACCAGCTGTAAAAATCCCAATGCAGTCACCTGGGTGGGTATCATCATAATCATGAGAATAAAGGTAAACATAAATTTTTTAAGTTTAAACTCATAAGCATGAATTGCGTACGCCGTCATTGTAGAAAAATAGGTACACAAAGCAGCGCTGAGCGTGGAGATAAAAAAGCTGTTGAACAAACCATACCATATAGGCAGTGCGCTTGCCGCCCTGCCGGCGCTTAGGTTCTTCCAGTTCGTCCATAAGCTGGATCCCGGCACTGGAGTAAAACCTTTTGTCAATTCTGCATGCGTTCTGGTTGCATTGATAAACAAAACATAAAACCAAAACAGGCAGAGAAAAGAAACTATTACCAGCACGACATACGCAATGCTTCTTCTTGCATTTACGCTTACTCCCTTTTTAAGCTTTGTATCTTTATCATTCCTCATGCTGCCACCCCCTAATCCACTTTTTTATTTGTAAACTTATATACAATCATGCTTAAGACAGCCGTAACAATAAACATCACTACCGAAAGCGCTCCACCCAGTCCGTAATTTTTACTGTATAAATGTTTATTCAGATACATAATAAGAGTCATGGTGGAACGCATAGGATCGCCGGTTGCATTGGTCAGAATCTGGGGAACATCAAACATCTGCAAACCGCCAATCAAGGAGGTAATCATGACATATACCAGAATAGGGCGCAGCAATGGCAGTGTAATCTTAAAAAACGCCTGGGTGGAAGTCGCCCCATCTACTTCCGCCGCTTCAAAAAGCGACGTATCGATTCCCATCATGCCTGCCATCAGCAGAATCGTCGTGTTGCCGAACCACATCAGAAAGTTCATAAAAGCAACCAAGGTTCTGGCGCTCCACACATTCGACATGAATCTATAGGGCTGATTCAGTATGCCCATCTGCACCAATATGGAATTGACCGGACCGCCGTCTGCAAACAAGGTGAAGAACAACATCGCAAACGCAGAGGCCATAATCAGATTTGGCAGGTAGATTACTGTCTTGAAGAATCTCTGTCCTCTAAGCCTTAAACTTGGATTGGAAAACCACGCTGCGAGAAGAAGAGATACAATAATCTGGGGCACAAATCCCATTATCCACATAATCAATGTGTTTTCTGCATATGTAATGAGATCTCCGTTCACCACAATGGTTTTGTAATTTTCAAATCCCACAAAATTAGGACCAATCTGTGTAAGACCAGAACGATAATTTTCAAAAAAGCTATTATAAATCGTACTTGCCAGGGGAATGAACTGGAAAATCAGATACACAGATATGAAGGGAATCAGAAAAATATATCCCCATTTATTATAACTTACAACCTTTCCTCTCCTTGCAGCCTTCATAAACCCACCTCCATTTATTTCTATTTTTGCCGCAAAACTCGCAGCAGCCCTCTACTTTTTTGTAAAAACCTGCTGCCAATTCTGTTTCTTCTCTTGAAAAGCCATGCCTGCCTGTTCAATCAGGCAGGCACAGCCGTAAGCAGGTGATTTCTATAAAAAGTTTCCCACGATCAATATGTTAAATCCGGATATTTTTCCACTACTGCTTTATAGAATAAATCCAGCGCTCCATTCAAATCTGTATTGCCATCGAAGTAATTCTTCATCGCATTCTGGAATTCTTCGTTACACCCTTGGTCGTAAATTGACAGATTGCTTAAGTCAAGACCTTCAACGCCTGCACAGTACATGCCAAGAGGGTTCTGTCCTCCAAGAATCTTGCTGGAGTAGCCTGGATCAGCTGCCATCGCTTCCATAGCCGGCTTATTGTTTACGAAATCATCATCAGCCACTACGATTTCCTTCATGATTTCTTCATTACATGTCATTTGAAGCATAATATCCTTAATCAGACTTGCATTGTCCGTGCCTGCTGCTGCACAAATCCATGTACCGCCCCAAAAGAATCCCTGAGGTCCTTCCGTTGCTGCCCATCCGCCGGCATTTCCGATACTGCCTTCGGCATCTGCCGCCATGGAGAAATTGATGAACCACGCGGGACCAAAGTAGCAGAATACTTTGCCTTCGGGATAGAAACCTTTGCTCCAGTCATCACTCCATAATTCGTACGTACTCGTTTCGCCTGCGTCTACCAGTGCCTTGGAATCTTCCACCCATTTCATGATGTTGTCGTCGATATTGATTTTTCCATCCTCTACCCATTTGGAGGATACGTTGTTAGAGTATACACGGTAGCTGTCATTTACAGAAGAAATCATAGAATAGCCTGCATCCTTAAGTGTTGCGGCAGTCTCGGTAAAAGTATCCCAGTCAGCAACATATTTCTGCACTTCTGCCGGATCATCTGTACCGAATACTTCTTTGGCAACCTCACGACTATAGAACATTGCACCCGGACATCCCTGCCATGAAACGCCTTTCAGTACGCCGTTTGAATCTGTAACGATATCTTTGGTGTACTGATACTGATTTGCAAGATCTGCGTCTGCAATGCCAAGATCGGCAACCGGCATAGTGAACTCTGTGTCTACATATTTCAGTGCGTAGTCAGCTTCCACAAGGAAAATATCAATCTTGTTATCGGCTGCTGCGTCTGCCTGCTTCAACAAGGTCTCATCCAGATTATTCTGGTATGCGTTATCATCATTGGGGGTGATATTCCATACAACTGTAACATCACCTATGGTTCCTTTAGTCGCATCGCTGGCATCAGCCGTATAGCCCGGATAGTGATCCTGGATACGTCTCTTAAATTCATCGTTCCAGCAGTAAATATTGAGCACTTTTCCTTCATCTGCTGCCGCTTCCACTTCCGCAGGCGCTTCCTCTTCGGGCGCAGCCGCTTCCTGCTGCTGTTCCTGCGCTGCGGTTCCGGGATCTGCACTGGTTTCATCCTTCGCACCGCCGCATCCTGCCAATAAGCTGGCAGTCATCGCTGTAATAAGCATTGCACTGAGTAATTTCTTTTTCATGGTTTATCCTCCCTTTTTATTTTAAATGATATTTACTTGTTTCTGCATTTATATTAAGAAGAAACAGACCTCTTTAATCTATTCTTCCAAATGCCATTACGTAAAACTTAAATTTGTTTCACCGAGGTTCCGGGAATCACTTCCCCCGTCACCACAATCTGTTCAATCAAGGTAGACTTCGGTCTTTCGATAAGATCAATGAGTTTCTTCGCGGCCATACTTCCCAGCCGTTTGGTATCCTGCTTCAAGGTCGTAAGCTGCGGTTCAAAATGCCTTGCGATTCTTGCCCCGTCATATCCAGCAATCGAGATGTCCTCCGGTATCTTCATATCTCTTGCATAAATAGCATTAATCCCACCCAGACAGGCGAAATCATCTGGATATAAAATGCAGGTCGGCGGATCCTTAAGTGCAAGAAGTTTTTCCGTTTCCTCATAAGTCCCTTTGGTATCACGGTAAGGCGCTTCACTTATATACTGTACTGGAACCTCAATTCCAAGTTCCTCGCAGGTATGATGGAAAGAAGAGAGCCTGCTTTGTGTGACCGCCGAATCAGCGCCGTGTATGTATGCAATCTTCCGATGCCCCATGTCATATACATAATGCACCAGATCTCTCATGCCTTTGATGTTATCCGAAATGATGGCACATCGATTGTTAAAAAGATGATCGATGGTCACAACCGGTATCTCACTTCTGACCAATTCCTCCACTTCCGGATCATAGAAGTCAACACAGGCAATCACTACACCATCAAATCCCCGGTATCGGCTGTGCTCCAGATAGGACATTCTTCCGGTCCTCCTTTTACAGCAGTTGATGAATGTGATATCATATCCATTCTCCTCCACCGTATTTTTAAAACTGTCCAGCACATGGGAAAAATAATCATGGGTAAGCCCACTCATGGCTTCGTCCGCAAAGAGCACCCCTAAGTTGTAGGTTCTGTTAGTCTTTAGGGACTTTGCCGCGGAATTGGGTGAATACCCCAATTCCTTTGCCACCTGTCTGATATGTGCTTTTGTCTCTTCTCCAATGTCCTTGTGGTCATTCAATGCCTTACTCACCGTCGCTACGGATACGCCGCAAAGCGCTGAAATATCTTTCATCGATACCATATTTTTCTTAATCCTTATCCTTAAACCTACTTAATCGTTTTCGTAAGTTAAGTGTATAATATTTTTCACAGTTTTGCAACATGATTTTTGATTTTTTTATGCAATTATTATATTTTCAGTAATTATGCACATAATAAAGCTCTATTTTTTTACACTTCACACGCCCATTTTATATTTTTTACTTAAATTTTACTAAACTAGTTTCTATATGATCTTTCTTGTTACAATTTTTCTTTTTATTTTTACTACTTCTTGACTATTTTTATACAAAATATATATTTTATGCTTGCGAATGCGCATAATATTATGTATAATTCTGATTATACCAACCACTTAAACGTTTTCTAAGATATATTGTCATTATCTATTGAAACATTAATACAAAGGACACCAGAACACTTTGATATGAACGAATATCAAACCTAAAAAGGAGAAAAACATTATGAAATATGGCTATTTTGATGATTCAAACCAGGAATATGTAGTCACTGTCCCGCAAACACCGCTTCCCTGGATTAATTATCTGGGCTGCCGGGATTTCTTCAGCCTGATTTCAAATACCTGCGGCGGCTATTCTTTTTATAAAGATGCAAAGCTGCTTCGCTTGACCCGCTACCGCTACAACAATATACCGTCAGATACAAACGGCAAATATCTTTATCTAAAGGAAGGAGATACCGTCTGGAATCCAGGATGGCAGCCCACACAGACGCCTCTTGATTCCTACGAATGCCGTCACGGCATCGGATACAGCCGATTCACTTCTTCCAAAAACAATTTAAAAGCCTCCCTGCTCACCTTTGTTCCCATGGACGATGCCTGCGAAATCAGCCAGCTAAAATTGACCAACGAATCAGCTTCGATCAAGTCAGTATCGCTTTTTTCTTATGTTGAATGGTGTCTGTGGAATGCCGATGATGACATGAAGAATTTCCAGCGGAATCTGAATACCGGCGAAGTAGAAATCGTTGATTCTGCAATTTTCCACAAAACAGAATACCGGGAGCGACGCAATCATTACGCCGTTTATTCCGTCAATACCAAAATAAGCGGGTTTGACACAGACCGCGATGCCTTTCTCGGCGCCTACAGAGGAAACAATTTCCCCGAAGCGGTTGAAAAAGGCGTATGCAGCAACTCCGTCGCAAGCGGCTGGTCCCCCATTGCCTCCCACCAAATCGACCTTACCCTTGCTCCCGGTGAAACCAAATCCTTCGTCTTTGTCCTGGGTTATATAGAAGTCCCAAAAGAAAGCAAATGGGAAACACACAATATCATCAACAAAGCGCAGGCATTTGCCCTGCTGAAAAAGTACCTTACCGATGAAGATGTGGAGCAGGCATTTGCCGAACTGAATAGATACTGGCGGGAGCTCTTATCCGGATTTTCCCTGAAATCTTCCAATGAAAAAGTGGACCGCATGGTCAATATCTGGCACCAGTACCAATGCATGGTAACCTTCAATATGTCCCGTTCCGCTTCTTACTACGAATCAGGAATCGGAAGAGGCATGGGCTTTCGGGATTCCTGTCAGGATCTGCTGGGCTTCGTGCACCTAATTCCGAACCGCGCAAGGGAACGGATTATAGACATTGCTTCCACCCAGTTTCCTGACGGCAGCGCTTACCACCAATATCAGCCGCTCACCAAAAAGGGCAATTCTGATATTGGAAGCGGTTTTAATGATGACCCCTTATGGCTCATCGCCTGTACCAGCGCCTATATAAGGGAAACCGGCGACCTCTCAATCCTTGACGAACAGGTTCCCTTTGACTGCGAGGAAGGCGCATGCGCCCCGCTTATGGAACACTTAAAGCGTTCTTTTGACTACACATTATCCCATAAAGGTCCCCATCTGCTTCCGCTGATCGGACGTGCCGACTGGAATGACTGTCTGAATCTGAACTGTTTTTCAGAACACCCCGGCGAATCCTTCCAGACTTTTGGACCGAGCGAAGGTCCTGTTGCTGAATCTGTTTTCATCGCAGGCATGTTCGTCAAATACGGAGAAGAATACGCCCAGCTATGTGAACTTACCGAAAACCATGCCGAGGCAGACCGGGCGCGTCAGGAAGCGCGCCTAATGTACGACGCGGTTTTAAAGGATGGCTGGGACGGCGAATGGTTCCTGCGCGCATATGATGCCTATGGTCAGAAAGTAGGTTCCAAGGAATGTGAAGAAGGCCAGATTTTCATCGAACCTCAGGGATTTTGTGTCCTTGCCGGAATCGGCGTGAAAGAAGGGCTTGCCGAAAAAGCCCTTGACTCTGTCAAAGAAAAGCTGGATACCCCATATGGCATAATGATTCTCCAGCCAGCTTACACCCGATACCATTTAGAGCTCGGCGAAGTCACCTCTTATCCCCCAGGATATAAGGAAAATGCCGGAATTTTTTGCCATAACAACCCTTGGGTCTCCATTGCAGAAACGATGATCGGGCGGGGAGATCGCGCCTTTGAGATTTACCGGAAGACCTGTCCTGCCTACCTTGAAGAAATCAGCGAGATCCATCGCACAGAACCTTACGCCTACTCCCAGATGATTGCCGGAAGAGATGCCAAAACCCCGGGGGAGGCAAAGAACAGCTGGCTCACCGGCACCGCGGCATGGACTTTCCTTAACATTTCCCAATATATCCTGGGCATATATCCCACGCACAAAGGGCTAAGCATAAACCCCTGTGTCCCAAAGGGATTCGGCGATTTTGAGATCACAAGGAAATTCCGCGAAAGCGTTTATCACATTAAGGTGATAAACCCCGACAATGTAGAAAAGGGCATTAAGAGCATACACGTAGACGGCTGCCTCATCGAAGGCTGCATCCTCCCATACATACCCGGAAGAACATCTTATGAAATCCTTGTCACCATGGGCTGACTTCTACGCTTTCCTTATCCCCCAGCGGATGAGCAGCATGTTCAGTGGGTAAAAAGACAACGGCGCCTGCAAAGAGCCGGCGCCGTTGTCCTTCTTTATATTCTGCCTTTATTCTACAAAAGCGGCGCCAGCAATCTCGACACCCGTCCCACAGCCTTCTGGTAAAAAGGAATTTTCTTATAATAATCCACGGTGACTTTTTGGCACCTGCGTAAGGTATTCTGGAAATCTTCCTCCACCTTCGCCACCACCGAATGATCATAAAAGTAAACACCGCATTCAAAATGATGGTAAAAACTCCGGTAGTCTAAGTTAATTGTTCCTACCACAGCGCTGATATCGTCTGAGACAAATGCTTTTGCATGTATAAATCCAGGTGTATATTCATATACATTGATTCCCGCTTCAAGCAATTCCGGGTAAAAGGTTCTTGCAATATAATAGACTACTTTCTTATCTGGGATATGGGGAAGAATCATGGACACCTCAACGCCCCTTCGCGCCGCATACCGCATGCTGTCCAGAAACTCTCTGTCCACAATAAAATATGGTGTCATAATATGCACATATTTTACTGCACCCTCAATCATGGACTCATATACCGTCTTTGCGACTTCCATGCTTCTGGTCGGCGTCTCTCCATAAGGAATCACAAACCCATCATGATAAAGAGGCTTTTCAAAGGTAATATCCTTAAGATATTTTTCGTAATCTTCACTGCCTTTTTCTGAGACATTCCACATCTGAAGATACATCACTGTGAAGCTTCTAACTGCATCTCCCACGATTTTGACCGCTACATCCTTCCAATGCCCGAACCGCTCCACCTGATTGATATACTCGTCTGCCAGATTCACACCGCCCGTAAATGCAACTTTTCCGTCGATCACCACTACCTTCCTGTGATCACGGTTATTCTGGCTGGTGGACAAAAATGGAACAATGGGGGCAAACATCTTGGCTTTGATTCCATACTTCTGCAATTCTTCGGGATATCTATAGGGCAAAAGCAGTATGGAGCACATACCGTCATACATGACTCTGACTTCCACCCCTTCTTTCACCTTTTCTTTCAGGATCTCCAGCACCGCATTCCACATAATCCCCCGTTCTATGATAAAATACTCCAGAAAAATAAACTTTTCCGCCTTTTTCAGTTCCGTCATAAGGTCCGCAAACTTGTCCTCCCCTAACGGATAATACACTGCACCAGACTCATGGTAAGCCGAAAATCCTGCTGTATGCTCCATATAATGGGAAAATCCTTTCAACTGGACGGACCTCTGTTGGATTGCCTCCTTCGTTTCTTTCGTGGTATAAAGCAGCCCTTTTGTTTCTTTTATACGTCTTCCCAGCTTGGTCTTTAAGCCGATTCCGCTGAAATTCCCCACGACAAAAATATAAATCAGTGCACCCAGCACCGGAAAAAGGCAAAGAGGAATGATCCAGCTCATTTTAAACTCTGCCGGTTCATCCCTGTTCACAATAAAAATAATCAAAAATGCGCCCAGCACATTCATGCTCTCCCATATAAAGGGAAAAAAGCTCTGAAGTTCAAGAAAACTTCCAATCAAAGCAAGCATCTGTAACAACACCATTATAATTATAATCAGTGTACGCCCGAATACAATTTTGAACAGGCAGTTTATAAATCGTTTCATATTTTGCTCCCAATGCATGCTTTAACACATGTCATCCTTTTAACAGGTGCAGTATTTCCTCAAAACACACTCCATTTTTCTGTTCAATTCCCATTTCTATGGATTTCATCATACATTTCCTGACAAATGCAGACGCTTTCTTGACTGATTTCACAAAATCCACCCCATTCACAGCATCCGCCGCTATGATTGCAGCAAACAGATCCCCTGTTCCGCAGCGCTCATCCCCTTCTTTGTATGTCCTAAAAAGCTCAGGTTCCTCTTTTTCCTGATACATATAGTTTGCTATAAATTTCCCCTGCGGTATACCTGTAATCACAATTTTTTTGGGTCCCATGGCATGCAGCTTTTGCGCCATGGCAAATAATTCCGCTTTTTTCCATCCTTTCTCCCGGTAGGAAGTATCCGTCAATTTACATGCCTCTGTCAGGTTCGGCGTAATGATATCTGCAAGCGATACCAGCCTGCGCATCCTATGACACATTTCTTCCGTATAAGTTTCTGCAATTCTCCCATGATCGCCCATCACAGGATCGATGACGACGATTGTATCTTCTTCCGAAAATTGCTTCACGAACGTCTCTACAAGCAAAATCTGCTCCTCTGACCCAAGAAACCCTGACATAATACCGTCAAACTTCAAATTAAGCTTTTTCCACATGGAAAAATATGCGGGCAGTTTTTCCGTATAGTCATCAAAAAAATACTCCGGATAACCTACATGATTGGATAAAATAGACGTCGGCACCGGACAGCACTGAATTTTCAGATGGGAAATAACCGGCAGGGATACCGCCAGCGCACATCTTCCAAATCCCGTCAGATCATTGATTGCCGCAATTTTCTTCTGTCTGCTTTTCTCCATTATCTTCCATCCTTATGCCAAAAAAGTATATACGCATATCAAATATCAACTCTATCATATGAATTTAAACGATTAATTTACATTATACCCTGATAGAAATCTTATAGCAAATAAAACTTCTCTAAACAAAACAACGTACTGACACGCCGGTAAAAAATAGATGAGCTGAAAGGAAAAAGGCGAAAATGCCCATTTACAAGCATTTCCGCCTCTCAAAAATCCAACGTGCGCTAGAGGATTCGAACCCCCGACCTTTTGGTCCGTAGCCAAACGCTCTATCCAGCTGAGCTAAGCGCACATTGGTGAGATAAAGTTCTCACAACACATGCAATTATATATAATTTTTGGAAAAATGTCAAGCATTTTCTTTTGGTTTTTCAGTTGGTTTTTCAGTTGCTGGTTTTTCAACTGCTTTTCCGTCTTCGCTGTTCATCCTTCAGCCGGTTGGCCTTTTTGTCTTGGTTTTTCGATTTTTTTAGCTTTTCAGCCTTTGGCCGTCAGCCGTTTCCTGGCTGTCCGGCCGCAGATTTCCCGCTTTCTTTTCGGCTCTCCGGCCGTGCCGCGTCAAAACGATCAGGCCTGTCAGGGAAAGCAGGGAAACCAGCTCGCTCGCGCGCCAGTACCACGGTTCCCGGAAGGCAACCCGGATGCTTCCCGTAAAATTGGCCGGAACGGCGACGGAGATTCGGAAGGATTCGCCGGGCGATATGGCAAGCTGTTTGCCGCTGTCGGTAACCGCATGATAGCCTTTATATAGGAGGAGAGGCACTTCGACCTGTTTTACTTCGGCGGTATTGTTTGTGAGGGTGGCGACCACCGTATGATTTTCCCTGTGCCATTCGTCTACCTGAATGCTGTCCGCGTCATAAGTCAGCCGGTCCGTAAGCGTTTCCCGGATTGTATCCCGGTTTACGCCGGCCGGAAGGTATTCGCCGTTTAATACATCGTAACCGGATATATTTCCGCTTTGATAAACGTTATAAACATCGAATCCGTTCAGGCACTTGCTCATATAAGACAAGGCCTGAAAGAGAGATATGCCGATCAGCAGTCCGGATAGAATTTTTTTCGCATGATGATCTATCCATATTTTCCGCAAAATCATACATAACAGGTAAGCGCATAATATGCCGGCGATGGTGAGAAAACGCCAGGGATACTGAATCGTACCGATCACGGATTTTAAAAACGGCAGATTTCTGGCTGTCCAGGCATAGGGAAACAGCGTTGTTGTCATGATCAGGCTCAAAAGCGTCAGAAAAACGATCAGGTATTCTTCTTTTCGCTCTCCGGGCTCTCTTTTTTGGCCGGCACAGGAAACGAACCAGTAAGCAAGCACCAGAAGAGACGCATAACCGAGGGTCAGCGGCATTTCGCCGGCGGCGCCGAGCGTGGCATTATGAGAGCCTTCGGCGATGGCATAGTCCATCATAAAGAATTGTGCCAAAAAGGCGCTTCGGTCTTCCATGCGATAGTATACGAAATCGCCTGACGAAAAGAAGCCGCCGCTAATCATATAGTCCAGTAATGGAACAAAAAACCACAATGAAAGACAGAGCGTTGCGGCAGCAGCCCTGATCAGCGTCAGGAATGTTTTCTTACGAAGCGTTTTCTTCCATAAAACGGCGCAGGTAAGGAGGACAAAAAAAGCGGTCATTTCCGTGGTGATGATATGGGACAGAAAAATGCCGCAGCATCCGGCTGCAAGCGTAATCCAGCTTCTGCCGTGTTCTTTGGATTCTTCAGGCAGCGTATAAATCTTCCATAATCCAAAGACGACGAGCGGGATAAAAATCATTGCGGTATATTCGCCGACCGCGGCTCTGTCATAGATGCAGACAAGGCGGTAGATATTCAGGGAATACAGCGCGGTACAGACGAGACCGATGTTTTTACTGCTCATTCTGGAAAAACAATAATAAGAAATCAGTACGGTTGCCGTGTTTACGCAAAGTATATAAAACCGGTAGACTGTCTGTATGGACAATCCTGCGATCCGCAGCAGGGCGGACGGATACAGAAGCAGATCACCGTAGAAGAGCGAAGCGGCATAGCCGTGTCCGCCGAGCCAGCCCGGCTGTATTTTTACCGGAAACATACCGCTTTCCAGCCCGGCCTTCAGGCCTTCCAGTCTTGAAAGATGAAAAATCAGATCATGTCCCGCAAACAGATAGTTTACCGCAAGCGGAATGCTGTTTAATGCGATCAGAAGCAAGAGGATTTTTACATGCTTCACGGATTCCGCATCGATGAAGAGTCTGTCTTTCAGGCTCCACAGAAGCAGCAGCGCATCCAGTAATAAAAAGAAAGCCGCCGTTTGAAAAAGAGTGTTCCGCGTTCCGTACGGAGAAGGGATAATACGGATGTTCCTGATCAGGAGATAGTCATTTTCCCAGGCGTCTCCGCTGAGGCGCCCCCGGAGCTGTATTGGCCTGTCGGCATATTTTACCCTGAAATCACAGGAAGCATGATTGGCATCGGAAAGGGCAATCGGGCCGCTCAAGACGGAATCATAGCGTCCGTCCGAATAAAAGAGTTCTAACGATACCGAAGAAAGCGCGGACCGTTCATAGTCTGCTTCGATGGTATACAGTCCGGGCGGAAGCGTAAATTCCGGCGACATGATATAGCTGTGCTCGGAGGAAAAGTCAAGATAAGCCCCGCTTTCACCGGATTCATATATCAGTTCTTCCTGCGTAAAGTTCAGTTCCGTGGTTTCCTTTCTGCTTTGGAAAACATAAAATATTCCTGCCAGTAAAAGTTCCGTGATGAAGATACATATCCATATTTTCTTTGATAGTTTCATAGATCGTTTCATTGTATTCATTTCTGTCCTCACATGTCTGCACCGTCAGACATTTTTTATTTTATAGGAAATTGCTGTAGCAGAAACCATTTCAGGGGAGAATGCGAAGCATTCTTGTAATCGCCGCTGCCGAGCGGCGATTTTTTATTTTAATAGGAAAATGCTGTAACCGCAAAGGTAATTCAATAAGAATTTACGAAGTAAATTCTTGGAACGCAGGCTGCTGAGCCTGCGTTTTTTATATTAGATGGAAAAACGCCACGCTTTCATTTAACTGTTCGATTACCGCTTTCAGCTCATCGGCCTCCTGCGCGACTTTTTCCATATTAATCCGCAGTTCGTCCGTAGCGGCGCTCGCTTCTTCCGCGGAAGCGGCGTTTTCTTCGGAGATACCGGATAAATCGCTGATGGAATCCACGACGCTTGCCTTGTTCTTTTCAACGGCGCTTACGATTTCCGTAATTTTATTTACGGCAGCGGCGGCTTCGGTGATATGGCTTTCCACATCGTCAAAACTGCTGTTTACGCTTCGGAGCGCCTGTGCTTCTTTGCCGACGGCATCCTGAATCTGTCCGGAAATATTGCTGCACTCTTCGGTTTTGGTCGTAATTTCTTCGATGATGGTCTGTATCTGTTGGGCGGAAGTATTGGACTGTTCCGCCAATTTCTGGATTTCTCCGGCAACGACTGCGAACCCTCTTCCGGCGTCTCCGGCCCTTGCGGCCTCGATGCTGGCGTTCAGGGACAAAAGATTCGTCTGGTCGGAAATGTCCATAATCATCTGTGCGGCGGTTGTAATCTGGTCTACGGCGCCGCTGACGCTTAAAATGCTGGTAATAACATTTTCCGCACTTGTGGTGGTATAAGAATTGGCTTGCAGCAGTTCTTCAAGGCTGTTTTTGGCGGCCCGGCTGACGGTGATAATCTTTTCCGTGACGTCTTTTGTCGCGCGTGAGCTTTCCGCAATATCGGTAATGCCTTCGGAAATCTCGTTCATATCGAAAGCCTCTTTTTCGACGGAACCGGCCATGCTCTGAGCGCCGTAAGCAAGTTCGTTCATGGTATTGCCAAGCCCTGTAACGGCCCGCGTACAGCTGCCGAGAGAAGTATCGACGCGCTCCACGGAAGTATCGACGGTGACGGAACAGCTCTGAATGATCTGTACGACGCCTATCAGCTGGGTGCGGAGCTTTTCGGCAGCTTCGGCGGCCTCGTGGATTTCGCGGATATTGTTTTTCTGGCTGTTCTTAAAGTTCAAACTGCCTTCGGAAAGCATTACCATATCGTTGCGAAGAGCCCGTATGCGCTTTGCGATGAGCCTTCCGACCATGAATACAAGGACGACGATAATGATAAGCAGAATACTGCATACGGCGAGTATATAGAAAAGGAACTGGCCTGTGGTGGCGCTTAATGAGGTGCTCGGCTTGCCGGTAAAGATCATGCCGGCAATTTTTCCTTCCTGTTCGATCGGAATATAGTAACCGTAATAATCCTGGCCGCCGATGTCAATATTTTTCGCGAAGAACGTGTTTCCCTGATTCAGAACAGCTTTTTTTACCTCGTCGGAGCATTGTGTCAGAATCATGCGGTTTCCGTTTTCATCCAGAATGGTTGTCATATAACGGGTATCCCCATAAAACAGTGTGCACTCGATCTGTGTTTTTTCTTTGATGGAATCAATAACGGAAAGGTTTTCGGTCAGATTGGTTCCGCCTTTGTAAAGCAGATTGCCGGACAGCCAGAACTTACCCTTGTCGATAGCGTTAAAGGCTTCTAAGAGCGTATAACCGGCGGTCTGCAGAGTGCCTTCGATTTCGTTTTCCGCCGCATAGTTCATATAATCATAGGAAGTAATGACGTTTACGGCAATGGCGAGAATGGAAGGAACCAGACAAAATAAAAGTAAGATTGTGGTAATACTTGCCTTTTTTTTCATACGCTTTTCTCCTGTATGTTATTTTTCTAAGAGCAGCACACAGTAGTATTCGGACACACTGTATTATGTTAAGTATAAGGGGTATTCAAAAAGATAGCAAGCCAAAAAGAGGCAATTCAGGATTTGGAAGAACTCAGTATTTTATTCTTTTTCGCAGGAAATGGAAATTGGTTGCGGTTCTTCTTTATTCGTGTTAGAGTAGGTTTAAAAATATGATTTGATTGCCAAAGGAGCGGTATTATGCAGAAAAAAATAGCAGTTATTAACGATATAGCCGGGTTCGGCAGGTGCTCGATCAGCGTTTCGCTGCCCATTATTTCTTATCTCGGCATTCAGTGCTGTCCGGTTCCGACGTCCATTTTTTCCAATCATACGGGATATCCTCATTTTTTTTTCGATGATTATACGGACAGGATGCCGGAATATATCGACAACTGGAAATGGCTCGGTCTTTTCTTTGACGGTATTGCCACGGGATTTCTGGGTTCCGCGAAGCAGATTCAGATCGTGGAGGAATTTATTCACGAGTTCGCCGGTGAAGGGACCCAGATCATTATCGACCCGGTGATGGGGGATAACGGGAGGCTGTATTCTACTTATAACGAAGAAATGTGCCGCGAGATGAAGAAGCTGATTTCCCGTGCGGACATTATTACGCCCAATCTGACGGAATGCTGCCGGCTGACGAATACCGCATACAGGGAATCCGGCTGGAAAAAGAAGGAACTGTACTGTATGGCGGAGGAGCTGTCCGCGCAGGGGCCGGAAAAAGTCGTTATTACGGGAATCAAACAGGGAGAATTTATCGCCAATTATGTATATGAAAGAACCGGGAAAAATCAGGAGACCGTGAAAGAGCCTCGATGGATCCGCACGCACAGGGTGGGAACGGAACGCTCCGGCACGGGAGATGTTTTTGCGGCTGTTATCGCGGCGGATGCCGTCAACGGCGTGGCTTTTGATAAATCTGTCAGGAAGGCTTCCGGGTTTGTCAGAAAATGTATTTTAAAATCGATCGAACTGGATATTCCGAGAACGGACGGCGTCTGCTTTGAAGAAATCCTGTATCAGTTAAAAAGGGATTGATATACGGCATAAGAGGAAAAGGAGAGCGAAAAAGATGGTAATTTTATATGAAGTATATGAAAATTTATATGTGAACATGACGAACAGATGCCCCTGTGCGTGTACATTCTGCCTGCGGCAGACAATGGATGAGATGAATCATTCCGGCAGTCTGTGGCTGGAGCGGGAGCCGGAAGTGGAAGAGGTCATTGCGGCGTTTGATCGTTTTGATATGACGAAATACCGGGAGCTGGTATTCTGCGGATTCGGAGAACCGACGGAGCGGCTTGCGGACCTGTTAAAGGTTGCGGAATATGCCAAAAAGACATTTGGAATAGCGGTACGAGTGAATACGAATGGTCTTTCCGATCTGATCTGGGAAAAAGATACGGCGCCCATGTATGAAGGGCTGGTCGATACGATTTCCATCAGCCTGAATACGCCCGACCCGGAAGAATATCTGAAACTGACCCGGAGTAAGTTTGGCATACAGTCTCATGCGGCGATGCTGCGTTTTGCCGGAAATGTGAGCAGGTATGTGCCAAACGTCGTGCTGTCTACCGTGGAAACGACCATTACGGAAGCGGAAGAAAATCAGTGCCGGGAAATCTGCAGCAGGCTTGGCGTGACCTATCGGATCCGGCCGTTTGAGGACTGATGCGCCTTCCTCTATTTTGCGAGATACTGCAGTTCAAAGGGATAGCCGTCTTTCCGGTTCTGAGCGGAGGAAGTGTCGGTTTCGATAACGGAAAAAGTATCGCTTTTTAATACTTCTTTCATTTTTTCCCGCACTGAGTCTGACATGTGGGCAGAGATTTTGCGGCAGATATATTCTCCGGCGGGGAGGACGCGGACGGCGCCGTTATCCGTAAGAGAGGACGTGTCCTGTGCGTTTTCCGTATGGACGAGCAGAAACATATGTCTCTTTGGCATACCCTGGCGGTATTCATGCAGGACGCCGGAGGGATAGGAAACGTTAATGCCCATCTGCTGTGCGGTGACGAAGAGCTTGAGGATATGCTGGCCGTAATATTTGGGCGTATCGATATCTTCCAACGGCACCGTCAGTATCGTGCGCGCGTCGAGCCTGTTCCGGTAAAATCCGTCCGGCAGCATGCGGCCGGATTTGCTTTCCGGTATTTTAGCCATACCGCTTTCGGAAACGGAAAGCATCCGCAATGTTTCCTGTAAACCCTCCAGGCACCGGTGAATTTCCATTATTTTTTCTTCGGCCAGAATTTTGCCGTCATACAGCAGTTTCTGCAAATTGATGGAGTCGTTTTCCACATAGCGGTTCAGATCTTTTAACGGAATCCCCAGTTTGATGCAGAGCGTAACGGCATCCAGAAGATAGAGCTGTTCCTCCGTATAATAGCGGTAGTTTGTTTCGGCATTGATGAAAGCCGGTTTTAAGATGCCGATCTTGTCATAGTAGCGTAAGGATTTGATGCTGACGTTTTTCATTTTGGAAACTTTGCCGATGGATAAATACTGATTCATGGGGAATACTCCTTCTGCTTATGAAAAAACGGGCGATGTCGAATAACTCTGCTTTTATGTTACGGTTTCTGTTTTTACTATGACATATTTTTATGATTTTCGCAATCTTTTTTTCGTAAAAGCAGTTACTCTTATTGGACAGGAAGATACGCGCTTTTGTCTGATGAGGGTGCGAATGAGGGAGGGAAAGATGATCGATATATTTTATGTGGAAGACGATGAGAACATAGCCCGGAACGTGGCGGAATATCTCGGAAAATACGGATACCGCGTGATTGTATATACAACGATTGACGAGGCGGAACAGGCTCTGCGGCGGAAGTGTCCTTCGCTGGCGCTGGTGGACTGGAATATGCCGGATGGAAAAGGAAGCGTGCTGTGCCGCTTTATCCGGGCAAACTGGAAAGAACTTCCGGTTATTTTTCTGACGGTCCGCGGGGATTCCCGCGATATTGTTTCCGGTTTTGACAGCGGGGCCGACGACTATGTGGTGAAGCCCTTTGAACTGGAAGTCCTGCTTTCGCGTATCAGGGCGCTGCTTCGCAGGACGGGGGACGTATCCGGGCAATACCTGTCCTGCGGCGGTATATCGCTCGACCAGGGGAAAATGCGGGTATGCTGCGGTCAGGAAGAGATTGCCCTGAGTCCGTCGGAATATCAGATGCTTGTGTATCTGATGCGGAACAAGGGGAGAACGGTTACGAGGGAAAATCTGCTGGCGGAAATCTGGGACAGCAACGGAAACTATGTCAATGACAATACGCTTACGGTCACGATGAAGCGGCTGCGTGAAAAGCTGCATCAGCCGGATTGTCTGAAAACGGTCAGGAGCATTGGCTATCGTATGGAAGAGACGGAATGAGAAAAGGGCCTGTTCTGAAATGTTTCCGCCCGGCAGGAGAATATCAGCGGAAACACGGGAGGAGGTAACTATGACAGTTCTAATCGGAGCAGCGGCGGGAAGCACGCTGCTTTTGACCGCGTTTTTGATCGGATGCCTGATCTGGCGGAAAAAAGAGAATATGCGGATTTCGGCGCTGACCGATTATCTGGAAAAGGTAAATACCGGGCAGAGGGGCGTTCTTTTTTCGACAGGCGAGGACGAGCTTTCCAAATTGCAGGACGAAATCTATAAAACGGTGACGGAGCTGTATCAGACGAGGGAAGCGGCGCTGAATGCGCGGAAGAGTCTGGCGGAAAATCTGGATAATATTGCGCATCAGATCAAAACGCCGATTACATCGATTTCTTTATCCACGCAGATGATGTATGAAGAGCCTTCTCCCGTGCATCTGAAAGAGATTCGCAGACAGCTTTCCCGGCTGACGCATCTCGAAGAATCGCTTCTTCTGCTTTCGCGCATCGATGCGGGGACCCTTCCGCTGGAACGAAAAGAAATCGATGTTTTTACCGTTCTTATGCTGGCCGCCGACAACTTACAGGAATTGTTCAGAAAAGCGGGTGTTTCCGTTCATATACCGGAAGCGGGCGAAATGATGATTACGGCCGATATGGACTGGACGATGGAAGCGGTTATGAATCTGATGAAAAACTGCATGGAACATACGCCGCCGGGCGGCATGGTTTCCTGCGCATATGGAGAAAATCCCCTGTATGTGCAAATCAGGATATGGGATACCGGGAGCGGATTCGTGAAAGAGGATATTCCGCATCTTTTCGAGCGGTTTTACCGGGGACAGAACGCGAAGGCGGGAAGCATCGGCATCGGCCTGTCTCTGGCAAAAGGGATTATCGAGAGGCAGAACGGAACGGTTTCGGCCCAAAATCTGGCGGGCGCAGGAGCCTGCTTTGAGATACGTTTCTACCGTCACTGAGTTGTCACTTTCACCTGTTATACTGACTTTATCAAACGTTCGGAGGAGGAAGTGCGGCATGGAGATTTTAAAATGCGTTGGGGTAACAAAGGTGTATGATACCGGGGGCGGACAGGTGATTGCGCTCGATCATATTGACCTGTCGGTGGAAAAGGGAGAATTTACTGCGATTATCGGGGCTTCCGGTTCCGGAAAATCGACGCTGCTTCACATTCTCGGCAGCGTGGATACGCCGTCGGAAGGCCGGGTGATTATCGAGGGGACGGATATCTCATCCCTGAATCAGACACAGTCCGCGGTTTTTCGCCGCAGAAAGGTGGGTTTAGTGTATCAGTTCTATAATCTGATTCCGACGCTTACCATTCGGAAAAACATTCTGATGCCGATGTTGCTCGATAAGCGGAAACCGAATCAGGAATATTTCGATCAGATCGTGCAGACGCTCGGCATCGCCGATAAGCTGGAACGGCTTCCGAACCAGCTTTCGGGAGGGCAGCAGCAGCGGGCCGCAATCGCCCGTTCTCTGATTTACCGACCGGCGTTATTGCTGGCGGACGAGCCGACCGGAAATCTGGACCAGAAAAATTCCGGGGAAATTATGGATATGCTGAAATTATCCAACCGCAATCTGAATCAGACCATTATCCTGATCACGCACGATGAAAAGGCGGCGCTTCAGGCGGACCGCGTCATCACGCTCGGAGACGGGCGCATCATCGGCGATGTGAAACGGAGGTGACGGCTGTGTGGAAGGATTATTCAAAAAGTTATATGAAAAATAACCGGGCTTCCGGAATTTCCGTGATGGCGGCGGCTTTTATATCCGCATTGCTTCTGTCGCTGCTTTGCAGCCTGTTTTATAATCTCTGGAGATATGAAGTGGAGCGGATTAAAGCGCAAGAGGGCGGTTGGGAAGGACGGATCTGCGGAGAAATCGGGGCGGAGGAACTTGCCACGATTCGAAGCCATGACGGCGTGGAACAGGCTGTCGTCAATGAAGAGTTTTCCGACGAAACAAAAATTGTGGTAGATGTGTATTTGGACGATATGAGAAGTGTCTTTCAGGACATGCCGGAGATTGCCGGGACGGCGGGACTTCCGGCTGAGTCCGTCACATATCATTACGAACTTCTGAACTTATACCTGCTCCGGGATAAAAACGATCCGGCTCTGCGCTGGGTTTTCCCGTTTACGCTGCTTGTTACGGCGGCGGCCTGTTTTTCGCTTGTGCTGATCATTCACAATGCGTTTGCGGTAACGATGAACGCCCGAATCCATCAATTCGGCATTTTGTCCAGCATCGGCGCTACGCCGCGGCAGATACGGGCCTGTCTTCTGCAGGAGGCCTTTGCATTGTGCGGCATACCGACGGCGGCGGGCAGTCTGGCCGGAATACTGCTCGCGATGGGGATTGTGGAGGGGACAAATCGTATGCTTTTCGATGTGGAGGGGCGCCTGGCGCTGCCATTCGGGTACCATCCCCTGATTTTCCTGTTCTCGCTTCTGGCGGCTGTGATGACGATATGGATTTCCGCATGGATTCCGGCCGTAAAACTGAGCAGGATACCGCCTCTTGCGGCCATCAGAAATACGGGGGAATTACAGCTTGAAAAGAAAAAAAGTTCCCGGCTGCTGTCGCTTTTATTCGGCATAGAGGGAGAGCTTGCCGGAAATGCCCTCAAAGCGCAGAAAAAAGCGCTGAGAACCGCGAATCTTTCTCTTGTGCTTTCGTTTTTGTCCTTTTCCTTTATGATGTGTTTTCTGACGATTACGATCGTCAGCCAGCAGGAAACTTATTTTGCCAAATATCAGGACGCATGGGATGTGATGGTGACGGTGCGGGGAACAGAGATCGGAGCCTTTGACCTGACGGATGCTTTACAGGAAACAGACGGCGTGCGAAGCTGTATCGTTTATCAGAAGGCGGAGGCGGAAAGAGTGGTCGCACCGGAAGAGATCAGTGGGGAAATGCTGGCGGCAGGAGGATTTGAACACGCGCCGGAAGAATATGTATCGGCCGTTCCGGGCGGTTTTCTGGTGAATGCGCCTATCGTGATTCTGGATGACGCCGGTTTTTTGGAATATTGCGAGCAGATCGGCGCAGCGCCGCAGCTTTCCGGAGCGGTGATTCTGAACCGGACAAGGGACGCTCAGGACCCGAACTTCCGGGAACGGCGCATACTTTCTTATCTGACGGAAACCGGGGAAACGACCGTTATCAGGGGAGCCGGTAAAGAGGATACGGCGGTGGAAATTCCGGTGACCGCCTATACGAAAGAAGCGCCCGTTTTGCGGGAAGAATACGGAACGCAGGATTTTTACGAGCTGGTGCATTTTATTCCCGTATCGCTCTGGAAAGAAATCGAAGGAAAGACCGGGGGAACGAAAGAAGAGCTGTATATCCGGATTCTGGCGGAAAAAGGAGCGGGGCTTTCGGAACTGAACGAAATAGAGAATGCCGTTTTAAAACTTCTGGACGGAACCTATGAAGCGGAGACAGAAAACCGCATGCAGGACAAGATCAATAACGATAAAATGTTTGCCGGCATGAAAGCCATAATCGGCATATTCTGCATGCTGCTCGCGCTCATAGGATTCGGAAATGTTTTTTCCAATACACTTGGATTCGTCCGGCAGAGAAAAAGGGAATTTGCGCGTCTTCTTTCCATCGGGCTGACGCCGGCGGGAATGAGAAAAATATTCTGCATCGAGGCGCTTGTGACCGCAGGGCGGCCCGTGCTTGCCGCGTTTCCGGTAACGACGGCGGCGGTCGTCTTTTTCCTGAAAATCAGTTATCTGGAACCGGCGGTTTTTCTGAAGAATGCGCCGATCGTTCCCATTCTTTTGTTTCTGCTTGCAATTTTCGGGTTTGTGGCACTGGCCTATTATCTTGGTGCGAAAAAGGTAATGGAAAGCAGCCTGATCGATTCTCTGCGGGATGATACGCTGATCTAAAGATCGGCGGTCATGCTGTCCGAAAGGAACCGTTCTTTGTATGCTTTCGGAGACAGGCCGTATTCTTTTTTGAAAGAGCGGAAGAAACTGGAATAATCTTTGAAGCCGCACATCAGGCAGGCTTCGCCGATCTCCCGCTGGCCGAGAATGGCGTCCCGGCACATGGCGAGCCGCTTTTTCGTGATATAGCGGTGGACGGACAGACCGAGATTTTCCTTGAATACATGGGCAATGTGGTATTTGCTGACATAAAACTGTCCGGCCAGGCTGTCCAGGGAAAGTTCTTCGTCGAGATGCGTTTCAATATACTGGAGCAGGTGTCTGTACAGTCCCTGCTCCTTATCCGTTGTATTCGGATGGTCTTTGTCGTAGGCGGTCCGGTTCAGATGCAGCAGCAAATCCTGGACGCAGAGAGAGATCTGCGCCGTTTTGCCAAACCGCTCGGAATGGATTTCTTCGATCAGGCGGAAAATCTTGGATTGCAGGGCATTGAAAGAAATCATGTCGTAACAGGAAATATACTTTCCGTGCTTTTGCGCTTTTTGCATCAGATAGACATAATCGCCGGATTCTTCGGAAAGTTTTGTATAGAAAGAACCGCTGACCCAGAAGACAAACCGGCGGTACGGAATCTCCGTATCGTGGATGACGGCCTGATGGGAAACGCCCGGCGGTATCAGCACCATGCTGCCTGTCTTTAACGGGTGTTCGACGTTGTCGATGCGGATGGAAACATTCCCTTCCAGAAAAAAATAAAATTCATAGTAGTCGTGGGCATGTTCTTTCACCTGGCAGCGGAGCCTGTCCTTGTGGGAATCGTTGTAATAATAGATTTCAAAATCCTGTGACAGCATATACTGCCTCGGACTGAAAGCGGTCTGCAGATTTTTTTTCATAAAATGAACCATGCCTTTCTTAAAATGCCGGACGGCGATTTTTATTTTACCATGAAACCGCAACTTTTGCAATGTATAAGACAATTATGCCAATTTGTTTTGCGGGCAGAAAAGTGTATAATGGAAACATCAAAGAACAGGGTATTTCGGAAATGATTTTTGGAAAGGAGAACAGTAAAAAATGGAAATGACATTGAGGTGGTACGGAACGGGGTTTGATACGGTTACTTTGAAGCAGATCCGCCAGATTCCGGGGGTGGCAGGCGTTATCTCAACGCTGTATGATACCGCGCCCGGGGAGGTATGGAGCCAGGAACGCATTCACGCGCTGAAAGAAGAGGTGGAAGCGTCCGGTTTAAAGCTGTCCGGCATCGAGAGCGTCAACATTCATGACGCGATCAAGACCGGCGCGCCCGAACGGGAGCAGTATATTGCCAATTATATCGAAACGCTGGAGAACCTCGGCAAAGAAGACATTCATATGGTATGTTACAATTTTATGCCGGTATTCGACTGGACAAGAACGGAACTTGCGCGCATGAGACCGGACGGTTCGACCGTGCTTGCCTATACACAGGAAGCGGTGGACGCCATCGACCCGGAGAAGATGTTCGAAACGATCGCGGGCGATATGAACGGAACGGTAATGCCGGGCTGGGAGCCGGAGCGCATGGCGCGGGTAAAAGAGCTGTTTGAGATGTATCAGGACGTGGATGACGAAAAACTGTTTGCGAACCTGAAATACTTCCTGGAAAAGATCATGCCGGTGTGCGATAAGTATGATATTAATATGGCAATTCATCCGGACGATCCGGCGTGGAGCGTTTTCGGCCTGCCGCGTATCATCATCAATAAGGAAAATATTCTGCGCATGATGAAAATGGTGGATAATCCGCATAATGGCGTGACATTCTGCTCAGGCTCTTACGGAACCAATCTGAAGAACGATCTGCCGGATATGATTCGTTCTCTCAAAGGACGGATTCATTTTGCCCATGTGCGCAACCTGAAATTCAATTCTCCTACCGATTTTGAGGAGGCGGCGCATCTTTCAAGCGACGGAACCTTCGATATGTATGAGATCATGAAGGCGCTGTATGATATCGGATTTACGGGGCCGATTCGTCCCGACCACGGGCGTATGATCTGGGACGAAGTCGCGATGCCGGGCTATGGTTTGTATGACAGGGCGCTCGGAGCAGCTTATCTGAACGGCCTCTGGGAAGCTATTTCGAAGAACAACCGCTGAGCGCGTTTCCTTCGGGAAAAAAATTGTGAATATCGGCACGAAAGCGCATCTGGCGCTGCCAAAATATTGCGGGCTGAGGGAAAGGCAGGGTGATTAACATGAAATTAAATAAAACAGGACTGGAAAACAGAGCACAGTGGGAAGCGGCCGGATATGCGCTTCCTGCGTTTGACAGGGATGCGGTGACGGCGGCCACGAAAGAAGCGCCTTTCTGGATTCATTTCGGCGCCGGAAATATCTTCCGGGCATTTCAGGCGAATGTGGTACAGCGTCTTTTAAATACGGGCGATCTGGACAGGGGGCTCGTGGTGGCGGAAGGGTTCGATTATGAAATCGTTGAGAAAATGAACCGTCCGCACGACGACTATACGATTCTCGTAACGTTAAAAGCCGATGGAAACGTGGAAAAAACGGTGATCGGGAGCGTGGTGGAATCCTGTATTCTGGATTCGGAAAACGTTCAGGAATATGACAGGCTGAAAGAAATTTTCCGAAAAGATTCCCTTCAGATGGTTTCTTTTACGATTACGGAAAAAGGATACAGTCTCGTGGACGGCAAGGGAGAAACGCTTCCCGCCGTGGAAGCGGATTTTGCGGCCGGCCCGGAAAAACCGGCGAGTTATATCGGAAAAGTGGCGTCTCTTCTGTACACCCGTTATCTGGACGGACAAAAACCGGTTGCGATGGTGAGCATGGATAACTGTTCTCACAACGGCGACAAACTGTATGCGGCCATCAGCGCATTCGCTGAGAAATGGGCGCAGAACGGCAGGGCGGAAGCGGGATTTGTGGAATATATCAACGATAAGGGAAAGGTTTCGTTCCCCTGGTCCATGATCGATAAGATTACGCCGAGACCGGATGCTTCCGTGGAAGAAATTCTGAAAAAAGACGGCATCGAGGAACTGGAACCCGTTATCACTTCCAAAAACACTTATGTAGCGCCTTTTGTAAATGCGGAAGAATGCGAATATCTGGTAATCGAGGACGCGTTCCCGAACGGACGTCCCGCGCTGGAAAAAGCGGGGCTGATGTTTACGGAGCGGGAGACCGTCGATAAAGTGGAGCGGATGAAAGTCTGCACCTGCCTGAATCCTCTGCATACGACGCTGGCCGTTTATGGCTGTCTGCTCGGCTATGAGAAGATTTCGGAAGAGATGAAGGACGAAGAGCTGACCAGGATGATCAGAACGATCGGCTTAAAAGAGGGACTTCCCGTCGTTGTCAATCCGGGTGTGCTGGATCCGAAAGAATTTATCGATACCGTGCTGAACGTGCGGTTCCCCAATCCTTTCATGCCGGATACGCCGCAGAGAATCGCAACCGATACTTCCCAGAAACTGGCGATCCGTTTCGGAGAGACGGTGAAAGCCTATCAGGCTTCCGAACAGCTTAATACGGCGGATTTGAAACTGATACCGCTCGTGTTTGCCGGCTGGCTGCGCTATCTTACCGGAATCGACGATAAAGGGAACAGCTTCACATTGAGTCCCGATCCGCTGCTCGATACGGTATGCCCTTATGTTGCGGATTTAAAACCGGGAGAAGCGTGCGATGTGGAGAAGAAAGTAAAACCGATTCTTGAGAACGAAAAGATCTTCGGCGTCAATCTGTATGAGGCCGGCATGGCGGAAGCCGTGTGCGGATATCTGGAAGAAATGCTGGCCGGACCGGGCGCCGTACGCGCAACGCTGCAAAAATATGTTACCGATTAGCCAATATCATAAAATGTAAATAATTTAAAGCTTACAGCAGAGGTAAACGCCTCTGCTGTGAGCGTTTATGCAGAATATAAAAGAGAAACGGCGGTGCAAAGTCCGCGGGTTGAGAGAAAGGCATGGTATCAGAATGAAAATCGAACGGATTGATATTGTGGGGCTGGGTGCGCTCGGCGTCATGTATGCGGAATTTTTTACTGAAAAACTGGGAAAAGAAAGGGTGCGGGTGCTGGCGGACAAAGACCGGATTATGCGTTACCGGAAGGACAATGTTACGTTTAACGGGAAAGTGTGCGATTTTAACTACCGGGATGCGGCAGAAGAGACGGAACCGGCGCAGCTTCTGCTCTATACGGTAAAATATGGGGCGCTGGAGCAGGCCATGGAGGAAACGGCGCATCTTGTCGGCGCGGATACGATTCTGCTTTCCGCATTGAACGGCATCCGCAGCGAAGAAGATCTCGGAAGAAAGTTCGGAAAAGAAAAGGTAGTTCATTGTATCGCACAGAAAATGGCGGCGATGAAGGAAGGGAATGCGGCCTTTTGCACCAATCCCGGCGAACTTGCGCTGGGGGTGCTGGACGGCGGAAAAGAAGAAAATCTGAATGTCGTGAAATCATTTTTTGACGAAACGGGATTTACTTATTCCTGCCCGGCGGATATGCGCCATGCCATGTGGGCAAAACTTTTGTGCAATGTGGGCGTAAATCAGACACTTGCCCTCTGTGGCGGTACATACAGCGATGTGCAGAAGGAAGGCGAGGCGCGGGAAATGATGAAATCGGCCATGCGGGAAACGATTCTTGTGGCCAATGCGGAAGGCGTTGACCTGACGGAACAGGATCTGACCGACTGGCTTTCCATCATCGACGGCCTCAATCCCGACGGCGAGCCATCTATGCGGCAGGACTGCAAGGCCGGAAGGAAGACGGAGGTCGTGCTTTTTGCGGGAACGATCTGCGAATTGGGAAAGAAACATTGCATTGCCACGCCTGTTAATGATATATTTATGGAAAAGATCAAATAGGGAGGTTCGAAAGAAAGATGATCTATTTTAACTGTGATTACAATGAGGGCGCGCATGAGAAGATTATGGAACGCCTGATGCAGACGAATATGGAACAGTCGGAAGGATACGGATGCGACACATACTGCGGGCAGGCAAGAAAGCTGATTTTGGAGAAATGCCGGACCAAAGATGCGGCGGTACATTTTCTGGTGGGGGGCACCCAGACCAACGCGACCGTGATTGCCGCGGCGCTCAGGACACATCAGGGCGTGCTGGCGGCGCAGACGGCGCATATCAATGCCCATGAAACGGGCGCCATCGAGGCAGTCGGACATAAAGTGCTTGTGCTCCCGTCAGAAAATGGAAAACTGACAGCTCAACAGGTGGAGGATGCTTATCAGGCACATATCGCGGATGACAGTTTTGAGCATATTGTGCAGCCCAAAATGGTCTATATTTCACAGCCTACGGAACTTGGAACGCTGTATACGCTGGCGGAGCTTGAGGCGCTTTCAGGCGTATGCCGGAAAAATAACCTGTTTCTGTTTGTGGACGGCGCAAGGCTCGGCTATGGACTGACTGCGGCGGATAACGATGTAACGCTGCCCGATCTGGCAAGGCTTTCCGATGTGTTTTACATCGGAGGTACGAAAGTCGGCGCATTGTTTGGAGAAGCCGTCGTGATTACGAATCCCGCGATTCAGGAAGATTTCCGCTATGTGATCAAGCAGCGGGGCGGAATGCTTGCGAAAGGCAGATTGTTAGGTATTCAATTCCTGACGCTTTTTGAAGACGATTTGTATACGGAGATATCCCAATACGCAAATGATCTGGCGGAGCAGATTCGGGAGACGCTCGGCCGGAAACAGGTGCCGCTTCTCGTGGAAAACCGCACGAATCAGATTTTTCCGATACTGCCGGACGACGTGCTGGCAAAGCTCGGCGAAAAATACTGCTATACCTATCAGCAGCGTGTGGATGAAGCGCACAGTGCGGTACGATTCTGCACGAGCTGGGCAACGAAGAAGAGCGCGGTGGAAGAATTATGTAATGACCTGCTGGAGATGCTCTGATGAAGCAGCGTTCCGTCAGCAGCGCCTTTTTAAAGCACATCGCTTATTTGACGATGTTTATCGACCATTTTTCCGTCGTGGTTCTTGCCGCATATGTCGCATGGCTCGGCGCACAGGGGGCTTCTGCGGAAACGGCGTCCTGGATATATCAGATGGGAAGGCACATCGGAAGGACTGCATTTATTTTGTTTGCCTTTATGGCCTCAGAAGGCTTCCGGTATACTCACAGCAGAAAGAAATATCTGCTGCGGCTTTTTGCCTTTGCCTTTATTTCAGAGATTCCGTTCGATCTGGCCGTCAACGGCTGTTTCTTTACGATGGACGGTCAGAACGTCTACTGGACGCTGTTTTTGGGCGTGCTGGCGCTGTACATCTTTGAAAAACTGCGTGGAAAGCCTCTTTTGCAGTTTCTGGGCGTATTGTTATGCTGTGCGGCGGCGGTTTTGCTGAAAACGGATTATATGCTTATGGGAGTGCTTCTGATTGTGGCTTTCTATCTGTGCAGAGGTTCTTTCCGGTATCAGTTTGCGTTCGGTTCCGTTGTGATTTACATGGGGCAGGTCATGCTCTATGTCGTGCGGTACTGGGGAAGCGGCATTTCCCTGTATGTTTATATGTCGGCGAGCGTAAGTGAATTATACGGCCTGCTGGCTTTCTGCTTTCTGTATTTTTATGATGGAAAGAAGGGAAAACAGCTTCCCAAAGCATTTTATTACTGGTTTTATCCGCTGCATCTGCTGCTGCTTTACGGAATCAGGATGATCTTGTTTCCCGGTGTATAGCGGAAGAGGAATGAAAGAAATTTATGAGAAAAATAAAAGAACGTATCTGTCGGGATATTAAAAACTTATGGCCGGCAGCAGCGGCAGTTGTGGTAAGCATCATTTTATCGAATATCATTTTTCACGCTTTCTGCCCGATGGTGGTACTGACAGGGATTCCCTGTCCGGGCTGCGGCATGACGAGAAGCCTGTTTTTGCTTTTGACGGGAAGAGTGGGGCTGTCCGTCCGGATGCACCCGATGGGCCTCCCGGTGGCCTGCATCATATTGTACTTTATGTGGAACCGGTATATACTCGGCAGAATGGCGAAAGGAATAAAATTTATGATCGTTTTGGTGATTGTCCTGCTGATTGCTTTATATTGTATACGCATGTATCAATTTTTCCCATACAGAGAACCGTATGTTTATATGGAAGATAATATTCTGGCAAAAATTCTGCCTTTCTACGAACAAATACTACACTCACTAAAAATATTATGATATAATGAGCGCAAAAGAAAAACAAGCGTCTGCAAAGCAGACATTTGTTTTTCTGCGCCATTAACGAGCAAACAGCCGGTGGAACCGGCAGGGAGCGCTGAAAGCGCGAGTTTGCGAGTCGACAAAGCAAAAGAAACAAGCGTTAGCGAGTCAGTTGTTTTATCAGGGAGGAAAATAATGGATAACAATCATTTATATCAGGACCAGCAGCCGGGCACGGAACCTGACAATCAGCAGGACGCGTACCAGAGCGGCGGCGCATATCAGAGCAATGACGTATATCAGCAGGGAACCGCGTATCAGAGCAATGATGTATACCAGCAGGGAACCGCATACCAGAGCAATGATGCTTACCAGCAGGGGAACACGTATCAGCAGACCGGATATGGTCAGTATGACCAGAACGGTGCATATGGCAGCGGCAATTATCAGAACGGCAGCTACAATAATGCGAACTATTATAACGGAACTTACAGCGGCGGCAATTACGGCGGCGGAAACTATAACAACGGAAGCTATGGCAATTACAACAGCGGTTACGGCAATGGAAACTACCAGACGCCGTATCAGCAGTCGCAGCTGGATCTGGAAGAACCCGTCAAGATGAGCGAATGGTTTATTTCCCTGCTGCTTATGCTGGTTCCCTGTGTGAATATCGTTATGATGTTCGTATGGGCGTTCAGCAAAACGGAGAAGAAGAGCAAGTCTAACTTGTTCAAGGTTCTGCTGATTGCGTGGGGCTTTTGTTTCTTATTGTATTTTATCATAATCATTTTGTTTGCGGCCGGGATTTTTGGTTCGATGTATTATTAAATGAGCGAGGCGGTAAGAGGAGTGGCTGTGTGGAGACGCACAGTCATTTTTTACGTTATAGGAAATTGTAAAACGAAATTTAATGATAAATACAATAGCAGCAGCATAAACTATTCCGAGGGAGAATGCGAAGCATTCTCAAAATCGCCGCCGCCGGGCGACGATTTTTTATATAATAGGAAATTGCCGCAGCAGAAACCATTTCAGGGGAGAATGCGAAGCATTCTTGTAATCGCCGCTGCCGAGCGGCGATTTTTTATCCCTGCCACCGGCCGGAAGCGCCGCAGGGCAGTATCAGGCCGTTTGTGCTGACCGGAAGGCCGATTTCATCCGCCTGCACGGTTCCGCCGGCCTGCGGCACGATGACCGTCTGAAGCATATAGGACAGGACGGCGGGCTGGAGACCGGTTGTGTAGGAATTGATCAAAAAGAACAAGGCGTCCTTTGACAGGATTCTGGCGGTCAGTTCCAGAAAAGGAAAGATGCTTTCTTCTATTTTCCAGATCTCGCCTTTCGGGCCCCTTCCGTAAGAAGGGGGATCCATAATAATGGCGTCGTAAGTATTTCCGCGCCGTATTTCCCGTTCCACGAATTTAACACAGTCGTCTACGAGCCAGCGTATCGGCGCGTTTCCAAGCCCGGAAGAAACGGCGTTTTCTTTTGCCCATGTGACCATGCCTTTTGATGCGTCCACATGCGTAACCGAAGCGCCTGCTTTGGCGGCCGCAACGGTAGCGCCTCCGGTATAGGCGAAGAGGTTCAGAACTTTCACGGGACGGCCGGATTTAACTGCTTTTTTTATGATAGAAGAAAACCAGTCCCAGTTAGCGGCCTGCTCCGGAAAAAGCCCGGTATGTTTGAAACTGAACGGTTTCAGATGAAAGGTCAGTTCTCCGTAACGAATGCTCCATTCATCGGGAAGATGGAAAAATTCCCATTCGCCGCCGCCTTTGGAACTTCTGTGATAATGTCCGTTCTTTTTCCGCCAGCCCGAGTGTTCCTTTGGCGTATTCCAGATGACCTGGGGGTCGGGCCGTACCAGCAGATAGTCTCCCCAGCGTTCCAGTTTTTCTCCCGCAGAAGTATCGATTACCTCATAGTCTTTCCAGTTTTCGGCTGTCCACATAGCTGTTCTCCTGTCTTTTTTCATTTTGTATTCTGTATAGATCATAAAAAAAACAGGAGAAAAAAGCAAGAGATATTATTCGGTAAAGGAATGGTAACGGCCTTTTTGCTCAGGCTCGGATTTCTGTTCCGCGGCCCGGTTTAATAATGAAGTAAAAAATTCGTCAATGTAGGCAAAAGAATTGTACATTCCTTCAGGGGGCCAGTCCGTTTCGGGTGTAATGCACATATTGGAATTGTTGACGGTAAAGGTTTCCGCGTTTTCAGCGTCAAAATGTTCTTCAAAAGAAGCCGTGATATAACGTATACATCCCTGGATATCGTAGTCATCCAGCGTATAGCCTATAAATTCCGCCTGTAAATGATCGGTCAGTTTAAAACCCGCACAGACCCGGCATGTCAGTTCCGGGTAATCGTCGGGGCTGATCTGCCAGATATAGGAATACAGATACAGCTCCCCCGCGGCGTCCCCCTGATCGTCCACGCGGTAATGTTCAAAATGCAGATCGGATACCTGAGCGCCATACTGCGCCCGGGCATAGGCGGTAATCTGCTGTGTATATGTCTGCCAGTCGGAATCTCCCTCCGGCGCTTCTGCCGTCCGGTCCTGTACCAGACAGGCGATCTGCCAGTCGGAACTGCCGGCCGCGCCCTGAGATAATACGAAGTTTCCGCCGGCTTCGCCCGACTGCATCGTTCCGACCGTTCCGCCATAGGGCATATCGAAAGAATATTCACCCATCTGTAAGCCGCCGCGTGCGGCTTCGGCTCTGCGGATATAGCCTGTACGCGAGATATGGAGGCGCGTTTGCGGATAAATCAGATCCGGGTCTGTCAGAACATCCGGATTGGCGGCGATAAGCTGTGGATAGAAATTGCCGTCTCCAAGCTGTTTCTCGGCAATTTTCCAGAGACTGTCGCCGGGATGGACCGTATATTCCCCGACAGTTTCTGTCAGAATCAGGTACGGCTCTTCCGGAAGGCCTGTTGTATCATATATAAAAGGATATTGTTCTGCGGCCAGAATTTCCCGGCACGGCAGTATGAGGCCGGTGAGAAATACAACGCCCAGAATGGCCGCGCCTGCTTTTTTTAACGATTGTAGTCCCAGTCCCATATGCTCGCACTTTCTCCTAACCAGATATTTTCCTTTTTATCCTCACAGGGAAGAACTTCTCCCACAGCTTCGGATTTTTCATATAGTTCCCAGAAATCGCTTTGTTTTTTGAACGCTTCCAGCTCTTCCATGTTTAACCGCGTACAGTAACTTCGTGTAATGGGCTCATAGGTGTAAGCATAATCCAGCACCGGGTCGAGGGAAATGCCGATTACGAACTCTTTATCTTCGGTGATATAGAAAAAGGAATGGCAGAAAAAATCCCGGTTGACCTCTTCATCCGACTTCAAAAACCAGGAAAGAAGGATATCGATGTTTTCGTCGTCCGCGTATTCCTCGTTCCGGTCATCGCTGAGGGATTTGTCCCACAGAATGGCAAAATCCCGGTTGACTTCCAGAATATCGTCCAGTTCATAGGTCTGCCCGGTCAGCAGGTCGGCGGTAAGCGCCCTTTCCGTTCCGTTTGTCATCCAGACGGGATTGCCGGCGGCGTAAAATTCGCGGTAATCCACGCTCAGAAGATACTGACTGTGATAGGTGACGTCGCAGTTGACATCGCTGGCAAAAACAGAGAAAAATTCTTCCTGAAAAGCTTTCACGTCATCGGAAGGTTCCAGATGCCAGTAGGTTACCCTGTCGATTGCGGCATCGTAAAGCGACTGATTGATCTGTTCCTGTACGGTGTCCTCAATGCCTTCCAGACGGGGATATTCCACGGTTATCACATCCCAATAGTCGTATTCTTCCGAATATTCCACAAAATACTGCTCTTTTTGTACGGTATAATCTTCGTATCCTTTTGGAAAGGAAAAATACCGGACATATACAAGGACGGCCAGAACCGCCGCGATGAGCATAGCCAGGAATGCGGCGGCCAGAATGCGGCGTTTTTTCTTTCCTTTTCCGTCGGCGCCCTGTGTGCCGCCTGCCGGTACTGTGTTATCTGCCTGCATCGTGCCGCCTGCCGATACTGCGTTATCTTCCTGTGCTGTGCCGTATTCCTGTACGGCCTCGTTTCCCTGATAAAGTTCTCTTTCGTCCATGCGCTTCCCCCTCTGTCTCCGGCGGAAGAGGCATATGTGCACTCGGTCCGCCGGTGTTGATCATGATCTTCCATAGGTTACAATTTTCATGACAATGATTGGCGATTACGAAACCATTTTTTCGAAGGCTTCCGTTGTACAAAACAGACAACCGCCGCAAGGCATGATTCTGCGCACTGTGGTTTATGATTTGGCTGTTATGCACAACTGCTGTCCTGAAATAATGCGTTTCGCAATTACCTGATGAAATTATATAGAAAGGAGGCATCAAAGTTGCATCATAGATGCATCATTTTTGCATGTTTGCCCGGTTTATTACACCGATCGGATGATTATTGTCCGCGCCTGTGCAGGGCGGCGATTGAAAGGACGGAAAACAATATAATATAGAAGAGACTGTTGGTGATAAACAGTTTCGTATCCAGCTGCAAATTCGGATTGTTGGCGCGCATGCCGATGCTGTAGAGCGAGTATGGAAAGTATACCCCCCATCCCTTCGAAGTGAAAGCGAGGGCACCGATGCCGCCGGCCAGTCCGATTCCGATGGGAACGGCAAAAGAACGGATGAGCATGGAAACGGTCAGCTGGATACAGCAGATTACGATGCCTCCCGGTATGCCGCAGAGAAACCAGCCGATGGATTCTTTGGGCGGCAGACCGGTTAAACCGCAGATTTTGCCGCACAAAAAGTACAGCAGAAAAATCCACGCATTGCCCAAAATGATCATCATGACGGCCTGAAATAATTTCCCGAAACAGAGGGCATACAGGGGGACCGGCGCGGTCAGGAAGCTGTTCCAGTTATTCCGCATATGTTCCAGACGCCACAGGTAAGAACAGTAAGTGCCGATCAGGGCGGGCATGAACAGATAACACAGAAAAAGGGTGTGCTGTGACCAGAGGCTGTACCATTCGTGCTGCAGAACCCCCTGATTTGCCGCATAATTGGCCGTTCCGAAAAAAGCGGAAATGATGGGCAGCGCGAAGAAGGCGAGCCATACCGGACTGTGTTTCAGCTTCAGTTGTTCGGATTGAATCGTTTTTAAAACGGATAACTTCATGTTGGATTCTCCTTTCTGAGTAAAAAATATGGGGTAATTTTCTGTTTGTAAAGCGGCGTGTATCCCCTATGCTTCCCTGCGCGTAAATAATATTCTGCCTGCGAGGTAGAAAATGATTATCCAGAGAAAAACGCAGACCACCGCGGCCGTTTCCACAGGCGAAAAGACGCGGTAGAAATAGCTGCTGATTCCGGTGTCCTGATTCCATTCTATCCTCACCAGAGCGGTGCTTAAATTACCGCCCCAGGGCAGGAAAGAATATGTCGTAACAAACATTAAAAGCAGCGCCGCCATCGAACCGCCGAGTCCTGCCGTGAGCGGAATCATCTGATTGGCGAAAAGCATGGAAAGCGCCAGCTGCAGCAGGAACAGGGAGAGATTTCCGGCGAAATTCAGTATATAGGAGAGCAGGTAATATTTCATATCGGGGGTTCCTTCATATCCGAGATAATATCCCAGTGCAATAAAAAAGGCGAACTGGGCGGTGAACAGAACCGCGATGATAATACATCCGCACAGGGCTTTGGCATGGTAGAGGCTCCCGGCGCGGCAAAGCGTTTCAAGCTGTTTATAGCTGTTTCCTTTATGTTCGATATCCGCAAGCCGGGAGGCGAGTACCGACATCATCGCAGGTACCATGATTCCGTTTAGCAGCGACAGAAAATACAGCAATGCCATCCAGCCGCTTTTCAGTTCCCAGTCTTTGGGATTCCGCAGCGCCCACATGCCCCACAGAAGCTGTACCGATAACAGCGCAAACATGGTCAGCCAGACTTTTCGGCGTTTCATTTTATAAAATTCCAGTTGTAATGTTTTCATAGACTCGACTCCTTTCCGGTCAGGGACAGAAAAATGTCTTCCAGGCTCTTTTCTCTTTTTTCAATACGGTACAGGGCGATATTCTGTTCCAGCAGCAGTCTGCAAAGGCGGGCAATCTGAGCGTCTTCCAGCATGGGAATTAACAGGTAGTCTTCTTCTTTTTCCACTTCGATGCCTTCCCGGTGAAGCAGCGAGATAACCGATGCGGGCTGCCCGGTACGCAGGGCGATCTGCTGTCTGGCATGAGAATGCAGCGCTTCCAGCGTGTCCTGATAGACCAGTTCTCCCTTGCGGATAATGCCCACATGGTCAGCCATCTGGTCGATTTCGCTAAGCAGATGGGAGGAAACTACGACCGTGATGCCGTAGTCGGAGGGAAGCGTACGAATTAATTCGCGCATTTCCTGAATGCCGGCGGGGTCAAGTCCGTTTGTCGGTTCGTCCAGAATAAGAAGTTTCGGAAAACCAAGCAGCGCAGAGGCCAGTCCCAGACGCTGCTTCATGCCGAGAGAATAGTGGCTTACCTTCTTTTTGCGGGCTTCGCTTAAGCGTACGATTCGTAAAACCTCGTCGACATCTTTTTTGGGACACCCTTTGAGCGTCCTCAGGATATGCAGATTTTCTTCCCCCGTCAGATGACCGTAATAGCTGGGGGATTCGATCAGGGAGCCGGTGTCTGCAAGAAGCCGGATGCGGTTTTTGTCTTTTACGGGTATGCCGAAAAGCGTGATGGAACCGGCGGTAGGTCTGGCCAGCCCCAGAATCATTTTAAGCGTGGTGGATTTCCCGGCGCCGTTGGGCCCCAGAAATCCGTACACGGTGCCCTGCGGAACCCTCATATGAAGTGCGTTGACGCATCGGATTTTTCCGTATTGTTTTGTCAGATTGTCTGTTTCGATTAAATTTCGTGAAACCATCAGTATTCTCCTTTCTTTGCGGTGCAGATTGTCTGGCGTTATAAAAAACGCAGGCTGCTGTGATTACAGCGATTTCTTATATCATAAAAAAGGATAAACGGTGCACATTACATGGAGATGAAGGATGCCTTACATTTACATTAAGAATGCGGGAAGCATCTTTCGGGAAAGCGGGGAAGATGGTACACTGTAATGCAGAAGCAATACAGGATTTGGATTTTGTTTCCGCGGACGGGGAAAGACGGACGCCGGGAACGAAGGGGAGGCACGGTTGTTATGGCGGGAATTTACGAATATAAAATCATGCTGGTGGATGATGAACCGGAACTGCGGAGGATGCTTGCGGCGTTTCTGGCCAAAGAAGGGTTTAAATATGTGGTGACCGCCGGAAGCTGCAGGGAAGCGAAAGAGGTATACCGGAAAGAGGCGCCGGGGCTGATTCTGCTCGATGTGATGCTGCCGGACGGGGACGGATTCGGCTTGCTGCGGGAGCTGCATCAGGAATCGGAAGTGCCGGTTATTTTTCTGTCCGCAAGGGATGAGGATGAGGACCGGCTGCATGGACTGGGGATTGGGGCGGATGATTACATTACGAAGCCTTTTCTGCCGAAGGAACTGATTCTGCGCATGACGGCGGTCCTGAAGAGAGTATACCATGTCAGAGGCGGAGACAAAGGGAATGAGGTGCTCCTGCTGGGGGACTGCAAAGTTGATTTCGGGAGCGGTGTGGTGCAAAAAGGACAGGCAGAAACGGGCGTCACGCTGACGGCCAAAGAATATGCCATTCTGGAAAAACTGGCTTCGAACAGAGGCCGGATTGTGACGATAGATGCGTTGTGCGAAGCCGTCTGGCAGGAAGGAAATTACGGATACGAAAATACGTTGATCGTGCATATCAGGCGGCTGCGGGAGAAAATTGAGGCGGATCCCTCTCATCCGCAATATCTGCTGACGGTACGCGGACTCGGCTATAAACTGGTTTGATGCCTGATATGGATAGGTTGAAAATCAAAGATTTTGCAACCGCGGATTTGTGCCGGCGCTGACAGCGTCCTGGCACAAAAGTCTGCAGGCTGAGAGAAAGGCTTTGGTATGAAAATAAAAAGAAATTTACCGGGAATGCGCAAAATATTTTATTTCGCAATGGCGCTTGCATTGATGATAGGGCTGATGCTTGTTGTAAACTTTGCGTTTTTCCTGCTTATCGCATTTAAATGTTATGAAATGTCCCGGTTCACAAAGGTCGGAGAAGTTTTGGAGAAGCTTTCGGTGACGGACACAGGGTATGAGCTGGAGGAATCCATGCAGGCGGAACTGGCCGGAAAAAACCAATGGGCGATGCTGTTAGATGAAAACGGCAATGCGGTCTGGAGTTATCGTAAACCGGAAGAAATCAAAGAATCTTACAGCCGGTCCGAGATTGCCCGTATGAGCAAATGGTATCTGGAAGATTATCCGGTTTATTTGAGAGTGTGGGACGAACGGATTCTGGTGCTGGGGATTCCGAAGCATTCCATGTGGAAATATAATATGGAATTTCCCCTTGCCTGGATTGACTTTATGAGCAGCGTGTGGTTCTGGATTGTTTTGTCGGATTTTCTGCTGGTTCTGACTCTGGCCTTCTTTTTTGTGAAACGGCAGATGAAGAACAGGGAACAGGCGCGGATAGAGTGGATAGCGGGAATTTCACATGATATCCGCACGCCGTTGTCGATGGTGATAGGATATTCGGATGCGCTGTGCGGCAGCGGGAATCTGACGGAAGAAGAGCGGCGGCAGATGGCGCTTATCAGACATCAGAGCATGGTGATGAAGGAACTGGTGGAAGATCTGAACCTGACTTCCAGACTGGAATATTCCATGCAGGCGCTGCGCGTGGAAAAGATGCGCCCGGCAGCAGTACTCCGTGAGGCAGCGGCAGCCTTTTTAAGCGATGCGGCGGAGGGAAAACTGGAAATCGAAGCGGAGATATCGGAACAGGCGGAAGAATTATGGATTGAGGCGGATCGGAAATTACTGGTCAGGGCGCTGCGCAACTTATTCAATAACAGCATACAGCATGGCGAACAGGGGGAAGTGACGGTTATTTCGCTTCATATGTGGAAAGAGAAGCGATGGTGCTGCATCAGTTTTTCGGACAACGGCGTGGGCTATTCGCAGGAAGTCCTTAATCAACTGCAGAGCCGGAAAAAAGAGAAGGCGGAACCGAAAATCAGGGGACTTGGCATCGTGCGTAAGATCGTGCTGGCGCATGACGGGAAAATCCGGTTTGAAAATAACAGGGAAGGAGGATGTTTCTGCACAATGAAATTTCATATTTCATCTTTTTAACAGGATGCTCTCTATTATAGAAGATTTTCGGGTAAAAATATTGATTTTTATGAAAAAAACACTTGCATCTTTCCGAAACATCCTGTATACTAACAAATGCTGTGGCATGATAGCGTTGAAACGTGAGGTTGCTGCCCGCGTGGCAGGTTTTCCGTGGAGCGAATGTCAAGTTAGGAAACTGACGACAAGTCACTGTACAAACAAGAAGGTCTGACAGAGTCAGAAACGACGTGGTAATACGAATGTCTGCGACATTCGTAGCGGGTTCCTTACGGAACATCGCGGTGTGCTATCGTTAAGGTGGGACACACACGGGAGAGTGTACAGTCACCGCTTGTCGTACTTAGAACTTAAAAGTGCGAAAAGGAGGCGACTTTTTTTATGGCAAGTCAAGTAATGAGAATTACATTAAAAGCTTATGACCATCAGCTGGTTGATGCGTCTGCCAGAAAAATCATCGAAACAGTTAAGAAAAACGGATCTCAGGTAAGCGGACCGGTGCCCCTTCCTACGAAAAAGGAAGTTGTTACGATTCTCAGGGCGGTTCACAAATACAAAGATTCCAGAGAGCAGTTCGAGCAGAGAACTCATAAGAGACTCATCGACATCATCGCTCCCACACCGAAGACTGTTGATGCGTTGCAAAGACTGGAAATGCCGGCCGGCGTATACATCGATATCAAAATGAAAAACAAATAAGCCCCTACTAGGATGACCACAAGTAATCCTTTCAGGATAACTTGAGCAGATTCTGAAAGAATCTGCTGAGTTGATTTCAGAGAAATTTACTCGAGTTAGTTTCGAAGAAATTTACTCTTAGGGTCCGCTGTAGAATCAAGGAGGTAAAGAAATGAAGAAAGCTATTTTAGCAACAAAAGTCGGAATGACACAGATTTTCAATGAAGACGGCAGCTTAACGCCGGTTACCGTGCTCCAGGCCGGTCCCTGTGCGGTGACACAGATCAAAACGGTCGAGAACGACGGTTACAGCGCTGTGCAGGTTGGATTTGTGGACAAGAAAGAAAAAATTGTCAACAAAGACAAGGGCGGCAAGAAAGAAGTGATTCACAGACACGGCGTGAATAAGGCGCAGAAAGGCCATTTTGATAAGGCTGGCGTTTCCTGCAAGAGATTTGTAAGAGAATTAAAGCTGGAGAATGCAGAAGAGTATACGCTCGGCAGCGAGATCAAAGCAGATATTTTTGAAGCCGGCGACAGAGTGGATGCGACTGCAATTTCCAAAGGTAAAGGCTTCCAGGGTGCGATCAAGAGACATGGTCAGCACAGAGGACCTATGACTCACGGTTCCAAATTCCATCGTCATCAGGGCTCCAATGGAGCATGTTCTTCTCCGAGTAAGGTATTCAAGGGAAAAGGCATGCCGGGACATATGGGCTGCGTAAAAGTAACGGTTCAGAACCTCACGGTAGTGAGAGTTGACGCCGACAAGAACCTGCTTCTTGTAAGAGGCGCCGTTCCCGGACCGAAGAAAGCCTTGGTAACAATCAAAGAAACTACTAAGGTCGATGTGAAATAGTGGCTTGAGTCACAGATGAAAGGAGGACCATTCAAATGGCAAACGTATCTGTTTATAATATGGAAGGAAAAGAAGTCGGCAAGATTGACTTAAACGATGCGGTGTTTGGCGTTACAGTCAATGAACATCTGGTGCATATGGCAGTTGTTCAGCAGCTTGCAAATAAACGTCAGGGAACACAGAAAGCAAAGACACGTTCCGAGGTTTCCGGCGGCGGAAGAAAGCCCTGGAGACAGAAAGGAACAGGTCATGCGAGACAGGGTTCCATCAGAGCTCCCCAGTGGAAAGGCGGCGGCGTTGTATTCGCTCCCGTTCCAAGAGACTATTCTTTCAAGTTAAATAAGAAAGAAAAAAGAGCGGCTTTAAAATCCGCATTAACGAGCAGAGTACAGGAAAATAAACTGATCGTCGTTGAAGAACTGAAATTTGACGAGATTAAAACAAAGAATTTTAAGAAGGTTATGGATAATCTGAAAGTGAATAAAGCGCTGGTTGTTTTGGGAGAGGCGAACGAGAACACCGTTCTTTCCGCGAGAAATATCCCGACAATCCAGACTGCATATGCTGACTCTATCAATGTATATGATATCATGAAGGGCGGCACGCTTGTTCTCACAAAGGATGCCGTAACGAAGATCGAGGAGGTGTTTGCGTAATGGCAGCGGTTCAATATTATGACGTAATCCTCAAACCGGTTATTACAGAAAAGAGTATGGCAGGTATGAGCGAAAAGAAATATACCTTTTTAGTTCATCCGGAAGCAAATAAAACAATGATCAAAGAAGCTGTTGAGAAAATGTTCGAAGGAACAAAGGTGGCTAAGGTAAATACCATGAATCTTGACGGCAAGACCAAGAGACGCGGTATGGTATACGGCAAGACGGCGAAAACCAAGAAGGCGATCGTACAGCTGACAGAGGACAGCAAGGAAATTGAGATCTTTGCAGGCCTCTAGGCCGAAAAGATTTTCTAAAACGTCAAAGTACGCCGTTTAAGAAAATCTAAGTTTCGGCCGACAGAATCGCAGAGCGATTCTGTTAGGGCATCGGGGAAATGGCTCTGTTGGATATGCGGAGCAATTCTGTTGGGGAATTGAAAACTGACAGAAAGTAATATCTGACGATGCCTGAAAGCGAAAGAACATCCGGGGTACCGGATGGGAAGATAATGTATGCGGCGCGAAGAGTCATAAAGTGAAAATGCGCTGCGCGAAAATCATTGAGGAAAAGGAGATAAGATCATGGGAATTAAGACTTATAACCCATATACACCTTCGAGACGTAATATGACCGGTTCTGATTTTGCCGAGATTACAAAGAAGACGCCTGAAAAGTCACTTTGTACTTCTCTCAAAAAGAACGCGGGTCGTAATAATCAGGGTAAAATTACCGTCAGACATCATGGCGGCGGAAGCAGAAGGTTATACAGAAACATTGACTTTAAGAGAAATAAAGACGGTATTCATGCAACGGTAATCGGTATTGAATATGATCCGAACAGAACGGCAAACATCGCGCTGATCTGTTATGAAGACGGACAGAAATCCTATATTCTGGCTCCGGAAGGACTGAAAGACGGCATGAAGGTCATGAACGGACCGGAAGCGGAAGTAAGGCTTGGCAACTGCCTCCCGTTATCCGAAATTCCGGTAGGTACAGTGATTCACAACATCGAGCTTTATCCGGGCAAAGGCGGTCAGCTTGTTCGTTCCGCAGGAAACGGCGCACAGCTGATGGCTAAGGAAGGAAAATACGCAACGCTCAGACTTCCCTCCGGTGAGATGAGAATGGTTCCGGTAGTCTGCCGGGCAACAATCGGTAATGTCGGTAATGTAGACCATAACCTGATCAAAATCGGTAAAGCAGGACGTAAACGCCACATGGGTATCCGCCCGACGGTCCGCGGTTCGGTTATGAACCCTAACGACCATCCTCACGGCGGTGGTGAAGGAAGGGCACCGATCGGTCGTCCCGGTCCGTGCACACCCTGGGGCAAACCGGCACTTGGCTTAAAGACGCGTAAGAAGAAAAAAGCATCCAATAAGCTGATTGTAAGAAGAAGAGACGGCAGAGCTATCAAAGGCTAAAAAGATTTTCGTAAGAGACGAAAAAACCGTTTCTAAGAAAATCTAAGTTTTAGCCGAAAGAATCGCTCCGCGATTCTTCCAGAAAAGTGAAGCATGAGAGCTATATAAAATTTTTAGGAGGAAAGATCATGGCTAGATCACTGAAAAAAGGACCATTTGCAGATGCGAGCTTGTTAAAAAAAGTAGATGCTATGAATGAATCGGGCAAAAAACAGGTCGTTAAGACCTGGTCCCGCCGTTCTACTATTTTTCCATCATTCGTCGGACATACATTTGCTGTTCATGATGGCAGAAAGCATGTACCTGTATATGTTACGGAAGATATGGTTGGACATAAACTGGGTGAGTTCGTGGCGACCAGAACTTACAGGGGACATGACAAGGACGAAAGAAAGTCCAAAGTTCGCTAATTTGAAAGGAGGTTTTATCTATGGCTAAAGGACATAGATCCCAGATAAAAAGAGAGAGAAATGCGAACAAGGATACAAGACCTTCAGCAAAGTTATCTTATGCAAGAGTGTCTGTACAAAAAGCTTGTTTCGTATTAGATGCCATCAGAGGCAAGGATGTAACTACGGCATTGGCTGTTCTGGAATATAATCCAAGATATGCATCCGGCGTTATTAAAAAATTATTGGAGTCGGCAATCGCAAATGCTGAGAACAATAACGGAATGAATGCAGAAAACCTTTATATTGCGGAATGCTATGCAAATAAAGGACCTACCATGAAGAGAATCAGACCGAGAGCACAGGGAAGGGCTTACAGAATCGAAAAGAGAATGAGCCATATCACAGTTGTTCTGGATGAAAGACAGGCATGATATTAGGAAGGAGAAGAACATGGGACAGAAAGTTAATCCTCACGGCCTCAGAGTCGGCATAATTAAAGATTGGGATTCCAAATGGTATGCTGATGCGGAATTTTCTGATTTCTTAGTAGAAGATTATAACATCAGAAAGTATCTGAAGAAAAAATTATACAGCGCTGGTATCTCCAAAATCGAAATCGAGAGAGCATCAGACAGAGTTAAAATTGTTATTTATACCGCTAAACCGGGCGTTGTAATCGGTAAGGGCGGCGCGGAAATCGAAGTGACTAAGAAAGAGCTTTCCAAGCTGACCAACAAAAAAGTTCTGGTAGACATTAAGGAAATTAAAAGACCCGACAGAGATGCGCAGCTCGTTGCGGAGAATATTGCACAGCAGCTTGAAAACCGTGTATCTTTCAGGCGTGCGATGAAGTCCTGCATGGGAAGAACCATGAAGGCAGGCGCGCTTGGTATCAAAACATCATGTTCAGGACGTCTTGGCGGCGCTGATATGGCTCGTACAGAGTTTTACAGCGATGGCACGATCCCGCTTCAGACTTTAAGAGCCGATATCGACTACGGCTTTGCAGAAGCTGATACAACTTATGGTAAAGTTGGCGTCAAAGTATGGATTTACAAAGGCGAGGTACTTCCTACTAAATCAAACAAGGAAGGGAGCGATAAATAATGTTAATGCCAAAAAGAGTAAAACGTCGTAAACAGTTCCGTGGTTCTATGGCAGGAAAAGCTACACGCGGCAATACAATTACTTACGGTGAGTGGGGAATTGTAGCGATGGAACCATGTTGGATTAAATCGAACCAGATCGAAGCTGCCCGTATCGCGATGACACGTTATATCAAGCGTGGCGGTAAAGTCTGGATTAAGATTTTCCCTGATAAACCAGTAACAGCAAAACCAGCAGAAACACGTATGGGTTCCGGAAAAGGTACCCTGGAATACTGGGTAGCAGTTGTTAAGCCAGGACGCGTAATGTTCGAAATCGCGGGAGTACCCGAAGAGACAGCAAAAGAAGCGTTACGTCTTGCAACACATAAGCTTCCATGTAGATGTAAAATCGTTTCTAAAGCAGACTTGGAAGGCGGTGTATCAAATGAAAACAAATAAGTATGTAGAAGATTTACAGAAAAAATCAGATGCAGAATTAGCACAGGAATTGGTTGATGCTAAGAAAGAACTTTTCAATTTGAGATTCCAGAACGCAACAAATCAGTTGGATAATACGGCAAGAATCAAAGAAGTAAGAAGAAACATCGCAAGAATTCAGACCGTAATCACCCAGAAAGCGAAAGCGGCTAATTAGGAGGAGGATGTGTCGTGGAAAGAAATTTGAGAAAGACCCGTACTGGCAAAGTTACCAGTAATAAAATGGATAAGACAATTGTTGTAGCGATCGAAGACCATGTTAAGCATCCGCTTTACGGCAAAATTGTAAAGAAGACCTATAAGCTGAAAGCACATGATGAAAATAACGAGTGCAACATTGGCGATACCGTAAAAGTAATGGAGACAAGGCCGTTATCGAAAGATAAGAGATGGAGACTTGTTGAAGTTGTCGAAAAAGTGAAATAGGCTGGAAGGAGAAAAGTGGTATGATTCAACAGGAGAGCAGACTCAAGGTTGCTGATAACACTGGTGCAAAAGAACTTTTATGTATCAGGGTTGTAGGTGGATCTACAAGAAGATATGCCCGTATTGGTGATATAATTATTGCTACTGTTAAAGATGCAACACCAGGCGGCGTTGTAAAAAAAGGCGATGTAGTGAAAGCCGTAGTTGTTCGCAGCGTAAAAGGCGCCCGTCGTAAAGACGGTTCTTATATCAGATTTGACGAAAATGCTGCTGTTATTATCAAAGATGACAAAACTCCGAGAGGAACCCGTATTTTTGGACCAGTAGCAAGAGAGCTTCGTGATAAGGATTATATGAAGATTCTCTCTCTCGCTCCGGAAGTACTTTAATGGAGGTGCTGAATTATGAGTAAAATGTTTGTTAAAACCGGTGATACCGTAATGGTGCTCAGCGGTAAATCAAAAGGCGTTAAGGGCGAAGTTATCGCTGTAAGTCCGAAAGAAGGCAAGGTTATCGTAAAGAAAGTAAATATGGTAACCAAGCATGTTAAGCCCCGTAAAATGGGCGATCAGGGCGGACTTATTGATGTTGAATCGGCTCTTTATGCTTCAAAGGTACAGCTTGTATGTCCGAAATGCAACGAGGCAACCCGTGTAGGACATAAGAACGGCAGCCGCGTTTGCAAGAAATGCGGAAATGAATTTTAAGTAAGGGAGGAACATAACAATGGCTGCAAGGTTAAAAGAAACCTATAAGAGCGAAATCGCTCCTGCATTAATGAAAAAGTTTGAATACAAGTCTGTTATGCAAATCCCGAAGCTTGACAAGATTGTTCTTAATGTTGGTTGCGGTGAAGCCCGTGAAAATTCAAAGGTAGTGGATGCTATCGTTAATGACCTTGGTATTATTACAGGTCAGAAGCCGGTTATCTGCCGTGCAAAGAAGTCTGTTGCTAACTTCAAACTTCGTGAAGGCATGCCGATCGGTGTGAAGGTTACTCTCCGCGGTGAGAAGATGTATGAATTCCTTGACAGATTCTTCAATCTTGCTCTTCCGAGAGTTCGAGATTTCAGAGGTATTAATCCAAATTCTTTCGATGGCCGCGGCAATTATGCTATGGGTATCAAGGAACAGCTGATTTTCCCTGAAATTGATTATGATAAAATTGATAAGGTTCGCGGTATGGACATTATCATGGTTACAACAGCAAATACAGATGAAGAAGCAAGAGAGCTGCTTAGATTATTAGGCGCTCCGTTTGCAGGATAAGGAGGGAATATCGTGGCTAAGACATCAATGAAAGTTAAGGCAGCAAGACCTGCCAAGTATTCAACAAGAGCTTACAACAGATGTAAGATCTGCGGTAGACCTCATGCTTATCTTCGTAAGTATGGCGTATGCCGTATCTGTTTCCGTGAACTTGCTCACAAGGGCGAAATTCCGGGTGTAACAAAATCTTCTTGGTAAGAACTGAGATTGCTAAATTAATAAGGAGGAAATATCAATGCATATTACAGACCCAATCGCTGATATGCTTACAAGAATTCGTAATGCCAATTCAGCAAAACACGATACAGTAGATATTCCTGCGTCTAACATGAAGAAAGCAATTGCTCAGATTCTTGTTGATGAAGGATATATCAAAGGATATAAAGTAATTGAAGACGGAAAGCAGGGCGTTATCCGTGCAACTC